>Ga0164318_10000251_pt1 | contig 37493 bp, 29 predicted proteins | sample GuaBasSedimGuay9_FD_113734 | JGI IMG/M metagenome (GOLD analysis project Ga0164318, IMG submission 113734) | Subseafloor sediment microbial communities from Guaymas Basin, Gulf of California, Mexico - Guay9, Core 4571-4, 0-3 cm | ecosystem: Environmental > Aquatic > Marine > Hydrothermal vents...
AATACCACAAATGTAGGTTGGAGTGAGCTTGCGAACTCCAACACTCAGTTATCAGTTAGGTAAGTCCCCAAAAATAAAATACCACAAATGTAGGTTGGAGTGAGCTTGCGAACTCCAACACTCCAACACCATAATCTTATCAGTTATCAGTTCCACGCAAAAGTTTTTGCGCGCAAAAACTTTTGCGTGGAAATCAGTTATCTTTCATAAATTGAATCAGTGTTCTATAAAGTATTTTAACCTGATAAATTTATAATTGTGAACAGGATTCTAATCACAAAAATCAGTGTTAATCAGTTAAATCAGTTAAATCAGCGTTCTATCCATGTTCAATAATAACGGATCATTGAAAATCAGCGTTAATCAGCTTAATCAGTTAAATCAGCGTTCTATCCATGCTCACTGATAACTGATAACTGATAACCGTAGAGAATGGAAAATGAAAAATGAAGAATTAATTAAACAACGTTTTAAACAAGTCATGCCACAGCTTGATTTTTGTTCGCTACGCTATATCGAAGCACGTTCAGAAGCACTCCAAGTGCGACAAAACATTGCACAGCCGCCTACCTCTAAACACGATATGGGCCTGATGATAACCGTGATTGAACGTGGCGGCGGTTTAGGTTACGCGGCAACCAGTGATTTTAGCGTAGAGGGCCTACGTAATGCCATTTCACGGGCAAAACGATGGGCCGAGTCTAGCCGAGACAAGATGATAACCGATTTTTCCAAAATCAAAATGCCACACGCGCAAGGCGAATACGCCTCTGTCGTGGAAAAATCATGGGATAGTCTCTCTCTTGCCGACAAACTAGATTTATTACACCGTGAATCGGCACAATGTAAAATCAATGACAAAATCGTTGATTGGCAAGCTTCGCTGGAATCAGTACAAACCGAGCAACTCTATTTAACCAACCAAGGTGGTGAGATCAGACAATCTCATGACTATCTGATACCCAATGTTGGCGTAACAGCCAATCAAGGTATTGAAACGCAATATCGCTCTTTCGGCGGTTTAGATTATGGGTGGCAAGGCGGTTTAGAAATTTTGGAACAAACAGATTTTGTCGGTAAAGGGCACAAAGTGGCTGAAGAAGCTTTGCAATTGTTAGCGGCACCTGATTGCCCTGTTCAAAAAATGGATTTAATGTTGGCCCCCAATCAAATGATACTGCAAATCCATGAATCCATTGGACATCCCATAGAATTAGATAGAATTTTAGGCGATGAACGCAATTATGCCGGCACCAGTTTTGTCACATTGGATATGTTTGGCCATTATCAATATGGCTCCCCATTGTTGAATGTCACGTTTGATCCCACGATTTCGACAGAATTAGCCAGTTATGGTTTTGATGACGAAGGCTTGCCCGCTGAAAAAACCTATCTCATTCGTCATGGTATTTTGAAAAGGCCATTAGGGGGCATCGTGTCACAAGCGCGTGCAGGGTTAGCGGGTGTCGCGAATGCCAGGGCAAGTAGCTGGAATCGGCCCCCAATTGATCGCATAGCCAATCTCAATGTAGAACCCGGTGAAAGCCGTTTTGAGGAAATGATTCGCTCAATTGAGCGCGGGATTCTGATGAAAACCAATTTATCTTGGTCGATTGATGATTCGCGCAACAAATTCCAATTTGGTTGTGAATGGGGCCAATTGATTGAAAATGGAGAATTAACCCAAGTGGTGAAAAACCCGAATTACCGAGGTATTTCGGCCACCTTTTGGCGCAATCTCAAACAAGTGGGCAATGCCGATACGCTTGAAGTGTTTGGTTTGCTAACGTGTGGTAAGGGGGAACCGAATCAGGCGATACGAGTAGGCCATGCATCGCCTACTTGTGTCTTTAGCAATGTTGACGTATTTGGAGGCGTTTAATGCAAGATTATTTTTATGCACTGGCTGATTTTATCGATCAGCAATTACAAAACGAAGAAGTTTATTTATGCGAATTGATTGCAGAGCAATCTGATTTTATTCGCTTTAACAAGGGCAAAGTCCGTCAACCGAGCAGTGTTGAACAGCGTTATCTTGAAATCGATTTGATCAAAGGCCAACGTCATACCCTTGGACAATTGGCACTCAGCGGCAATACCAGTAGCGATTATGAGCAAGTGAAGCATTTGCTATCAGCATTACGCGATCAACTGCGAGACATTCCTGACGATCCTTATTTACTTTATGCGACAGAGGTACAGTCTACTGAGTCGATTGGCCTGAACGAATTACCGGAACCTGAAGACGCTTTGACAATCACGGACACCATTCAAGGGCATGATTTTGTAGGCCTTTATGCCGCAGGCAGCCTGTTTACCGGTTTTGCCAATTCATTGGGGCAACGCAACTGGCACAGTCATGACAGCTTCAATTTAGACTGGAGTTTTTACCACGATAAAGATAAGGCCGTTAAATCAGCTTACGCCGGATTCAAATGGGAACAGGCCGCTTTTGAAAAGCGGATCACGCAATCACTTGCCCAGTTAGAATGGCTGAAACAAACCCCTCGCACCATTGAACCGGGCCAATATCGGGTTTATCTGGCCCCCACGGCCCTATATGAAATCATTAAGCTGCTCAGTTGGGGCGGTTTTGGACTGAAAGCGCAACGTACCAAAGACAGTCCATTATTGCGAATGCTTGAAGAACCCGCACAACATTTACACCCCAACATCAATCTGATTGAAAACACCACAAAAGGCTTAGCCCCAGCGTTTCAATCTGAAGGCTTTATCAAGCCCGCACAAGTGCCGTTGATCACTTCAGGCGTTTACAAATCAGCGCTTATTTCACCGCGTTCCGCAAAAGAATATAAAGTGGAAACAAACGGCGCGAATGAAGATGAAAGCCCAAACTCGCTAGACTTAGCCCCCGGCGATTTGCAGCAAGATCAGATTCTAAAAGCCCTAGACACCGGTATTTATATTAATAACCTGTGGTATTTGAACTATTCTGATCGCGCCGCCTGTCGGATAACGGGCATGACACGTTTTGCCAGCTTCTGGGTAGAAAACGGCGAGATCAAGGCCCCTTTGAATGTCATGCGATTTGATGAAACGCTTTACAACATGTTAGGAAAAAAGCTGCTCGCATTAACGGCCGAAAGGGCATTTCTCATGGAAACAGATACTTATGAAGTCAGATCAACCGGCAGTACGCGGTTACCGGGGGCATTAATAGACGGGTTTACTTTTACCTTGTAGAACAACTTCAATAAGCGAATTGGGTAATTGAGAATTTTGAATTGGGATATTAGCCACGGAATGACACAGAAAGCACGGAATATTTCCGTGTTTTTCCGTGTTTTTCCGTGGCAAAATCGAACCCTATGTCAAATTTAACGACATGTTATTAAGAAATTCTCGACTTATTCATAAAAATGAGACAGGCAATAAAAATGCTAGACAGCAAGTTACAACCCTATAGTCACTTCAAAGACAAACGAGGCTCATTTCTCGGTTTAGTGAACGAACAAAACTGGAAAGAAGTGAACTTTGTCAAAACCGAAAAAGAGGCTCACCGAGGTGGGCATTTTCACAAGTTCACCCATGAAATCATTTTTCTTATTCATGGCAAAATGCGTGTTAAATTAACAAACATCGCTAATTTGGAAGAAGTAATCGAATTCAGCTTAGAAGAAGGCGAAGGTGTCAGAATCTCTCCCAATATTTTGCATGATTTTTTCTATTTGGAGGAGAGTGAGCACATCGCATTGTTGGATAGAACTTTTGATCCGAAGAATCCTGATTTACACACGCTCTAAAAGAGGGCTCTTATTAAATTGAATGAATTAAACGTATTAAAGCCAAAATGTCTTGAGGCATTAGCGCAATTATCGGGTTATGATAAGCTCATCCATGCGCTTAAAAATGATGATGACTTTTTTGAAGTGGTGACTGGGTATTCAAACTCTATTTCAAATATTGAAGTTGTGAAAGGATTCGCACCACAAAATATCTCCGGCCCACCCATTGATATAACTTTTGATAGTTATTTGGAAAACATCATCAAACCGCTGTTATCAGCAGACAGTCCCTATGATGACCGAAAACTGAGACTGGATAAAGTCGAACTGCTCAAAGGCAGTTATGAAAACCCAGAAAAGCTATTACTCCACTTGGGCCCAACGATTTACCCGCATTATCGTCAAGATATCGAGAGAATGCCAGTCGATGCGTTAAAACTGATGTTAAAAGGCATTGAACACGATGGGAATCCTTACGCCTACTTTACCAAAACCGTCGGTGTGACAGCAGTTGTGTTAAGTCAGCAAGGGCATGTCTTTTTAGGTGAACGATCAGCGCATATTGATTATCCTGGATATATACATGTTGCCGGTGGTTTAGCCACTTTTTGCGATGATATACAGCAAGTGAATTTATATCATGATGCGAAAAGGGAGCTTGAAGAGGAAATAGAACTGGTTTTTGGCGAACATTATTCTCATCTCCATTTGATCGGTATCGCTGGAAATCCTTTGACCAGTGAAATGGATGCCGTGTTTATCATAGAAACCCATCTGGATGACGACTTTTTTTATCAATGCAAACTCACTGAACATCAACGATTAGTGCGTATTGCTAATAAAGCAGAAGCCCAAAATCTTCTCTATAACGGTGTGCTCCCCAATGAGACACAACCAAAATCGCTTATTTTTTCAACCGCTTTTGCATTAAACTATTTAATGCATTATCACTTTTAATGATGTTATAGTTTGTAATATCAGTAAAACTCAAAACTGGCGTGAACAGTAGCTGTTCATTATTTCACGCTAAAGTTTCGCGAGCGAAACTTTAGCGTGAAATATAGTTTTGTTCAATGGTTCAAAAGTTCATTTTTTGTTTTGGGCAACTTGGGCAACTTGGGCAACTTATACTGCTTAAAGCATGGTACGATTTATCGCGGCCGACTTCAGATAAATCTGTTGCCCTTTCCAATAGTGGATATCAAAGCATGGATAACTGATAACTAATCACTGATAACTGATAACTGAAACAATGAAAGTCAATCAATTTGCGCCCTGGGTTGGGACTGAAGAATATCTAGCCATAGCTGATTGCTTTGAAAGCAATTGGATTACTGAAGGCCCAAAATCAAAAGCATTTTCAGCACAATTGCTGGATTTGATCGGAGCTAAATATGGTGTTTTTGCACCGAATGGCACACTGGCCCTTTATTTGGGATTGAGAGCAATGGATATTGGGCCCGGTGATGAAGTCATTGTGCCTGATTTTACCTTTATTGCGTCTGCAACCTCAGTACATATGGCAGGCGCTACACCGGTTTTCGTCGAAGTCAACCGAGACAATTTTCAAATTGAGTTGAGTCATGCTGATCATCTTGTCAATGACAAAACCAAAGCCATCATGCCGGTTCATATTTATGGCACCATTGCCGATATGGACGCAGTCGCTCAATTTGCCAAAAAACACAACTTACTGGTGATTGAAGATGCCGCCGCCGCATTAGGTGTGCATTACAAAGGCCAACATGCAGGAACGTTTGGCGATATCGGTACATTTTCTTTCTTTGCCGACAAGACAATAACCACTGGAGAAGGGGGGTTTGTCGTCACGAGTAATGAAGAAATGCACCACAAACTCTTATTGTTAAGGAATCAAGGGCGCGTTGATAGGGGCTCTTTTATTCATCCAGAAATGGGGTACAATTTTCGGATTACCGATATTCAAGCGGCGATAGGGCAGGTTCAATTAGCGAAGTTGCCTCAAATCATTGCAAGAAAGGAGGCGATCAAACAATACTATTTGCAACGATTAGGACAAATAGAAGAAATCTCTTTTCTAACCCCTGCTCCAGAAGCTGACTGGGTGCCTTTCAGAGTCGCCATTTTGGCAGACAATGCGCAAGCGATTCGCGATTTTATGAAGGATAAAGGTGTTGAACCCAGAACCTTGTTCTATCCACTCCATAAACAACCCTGTTTTGCCTATTTGAAGGAGAAAAACCCTCAGAATATGAGAAGCGATAATTTTCCAAATTCAATTTACGCTTATGAAAACGGCATGAGTTTACCCTCCTTTCCAGCACTAACAGAAGAACAAATGGCATACGTTTGCTCAGTCATAGAAGCCTATTATGGGAAATAGAGTTAATTTGTTATTTTCTGTCGTGATTTAATAGGATGTTAAACCAAAAATCAGGGTACGAACAAATCTCTTGATAGAACGCTGATTTATGGCCTGATTTACACTGATTAACATGACTATAATATTGGCATAATCAATATTTTAATCAATGTTAATCATAACAATCAGTGTCATCAGCGTTCTATTTTTTTTAATTAATAAGGAAAATTAAAACATTGGCTTCATTTGAATATGATGTTTGTATTATTGGAACAGGGCATGTGGGATTACCCTTAGGATTATCCTTTATCGAAGCAGGTTTAACCGCAGTCGGTATAGATAGAGATACTCAACTACGTGAAACCATTAACAATGGTAAGATGCCTTTTTATGAACCGGGTTATGATGCCCTCATTGCCACTCAAAAATTTCAAGTGTATGAGCATTTTGAGATCATAAAAAAAGTACACAATATTATTATCACTGTGGGTACCCCCTTAAATAATCATATAGAAACTGATCTGAGGCAGATTCAACAAGTCTTAAAAAGTGTATCTGAACACTTGACTGCTGGACAATTGATTTGTCTTCGTAGTACAGTAGCCCCCAAAACAACCCGTTTTATACGCCGTTGGATTAAGCACCATACTGCCCTAAAAGTGGGAAAAGAGATTATGTTGGCTTTTTGTCCAGAACGTATCGTAGAAGGGAAGGCCTATCAAGAACTCCGCACATTACCGCAAATCATTGGTACGGAAGACAAAAAAAGCCGAAAAATGGCAAAAGCGCTATTTGAAGTGTTAACTTCCGACTTATTGTTTACCAATTATATTACCGCTGAACTGGTTAAATTATCGAACAATATCACGCGTTATGTTCATTTTGCCTTATCTAACCAATTAGCCTTGGTGGCCGATGATTTAGGGGCCGATATTTACGAAATTATTGAATTGGCTAACTATAACTATCCTCGAAATCATATCACTAAACCCGGCCTGACTGGCGGCACTTGTTTGCGTAAAGATTTTGGGATGATTAATGAAAAAGTGCCTTATTCAGATATGTTTCTGTCGGCCTGGAAAATTCATGAATATATGCCCAATTTTCTAGTCCAGCATTTTTTGAAACGAACCAAAATTCGTAATAAGGTTGTGGCCGTACTGGGCTATACTTTCAAAGCGGATACCGATGATATGCGTGATAGTTTAGCCCCAAAACTCTATCGTTATATTCTGCGGGAATTACCCCTTGAAGTGCGTATCAGTGATCATTATTTACCCAATCCCATCAAAGATGAGCATAATGGCGAATTACGCAATTGGCCTATAGAAAAGGCCCTTGTTAATGTTGATTGTATCTTTGTGGCGGTTAATCATACGGGTTATGATGAAGTCTTATATTCACTTGCCAAGAAAAACCCAAATACTTGGATTGTTGATATCTGGAATGTCTGTCATATTAACCAAATTTTTTATCAAGCTTCAGCTTTGAAGGGTTTATCATGAAAGTATTAGTTACCGGAGGAAGTGGTTTTATTGGTGCCGCATTGTGTCATCAATTAGTGGCAAACGGATATCAGGTGCGTGTACTGGATGATAATTCACGGGGCAGCTTGACACGACTGGCTGACATACAAGATCAGATAGAATTTGTGTCAGGGGATATCCGCGACGCGAAAACGGTACAGACTGCCACTGAAGGTTGTCAAATGGTTTGGCATCTGGCTTACATTAACGGCACGCGGTTTTTTTATGAACGGCCTGATGAGGTATTAGAAGTTGGAATCAAAGGGGCCATTAATACGATAGAAGCCGCTATCGCGGCTAAAGTCAATCGCTATATTTTAGCCAGTACCAGCGAAGTGTATAACACGCCCTCTGAAATCCCAACGCCAGAATCAGAACGGATCATGATCCCAGATATGACGAACCCCCGTTTTAGTTATGGCGGTGGCAAAATTGCCAGTGAATTATTAACCCTACATTATGGTGGGACACGCGGACTTGAGACAGTGATTTTTCGTCCACATAATATTTATGGTGCGAATATGGGTTTTGAGCATGTGATTCCAGAACTGGTTGCTAAAATTGTTAAGCTATCTGATAATCTCACTAAAAAATCTATTGATCTCCCAATACAAGGTAGCGGCGAAGAAACGCGCGCCTTTTGTTATATTGATGACGCAGTACGTGGCATTTTATTATGTGGTGAAAAAGGAAAAGCGGGAGAAATCTATCATCTTGGTACTCAAAAAGAAACCAGTATACGTGAACTGATTGAGCAATTAGGCCAGATTCTTGACATCAACATCAACATTATTCCAGGTAGTTTACGTCCAGGTGGAACAACACGGCGTTGTCCCAATATTAGCAAGCTTTCCCAATTAGGTTATCAACCACAAATTGATTTAAAGGCAGGGCTGACTCATAGCGTTAAGTGGTATGTTCAGCATTTGACTTGAATTTCGATGAACCGTAGGGTGGGTAAGCGGGCGACGATAAACTCAAGAATAACCCATAAACTCACCGCCCGCTTGCCCACCATTAGTACTCAATCAGTGGGTATCCATTTTCAGAGGAAACGGCATGATTGGAGTGCAAAAAAATTTTCAACACAGAGATCACAGAGGGCCACAGAGGGCCACAGAGAATAAGTCATTCATGCCAAAACTTTGGCGTAAATTTGATTTTTAATGGCCTATTGTGATACAAAATGCATTGTAAATGTATGTGTTTTTTACCCAGAATTTTAAAAACTATGGTATAGATAATAATATACAATACGGTACTTTATTAAATGGGGAAACGCTATAATCTAATGAAAATTGATTTTTCAAAAATCGTTACTATACCTAAAGACTTTTATTGGTTAAATGAACCGACGTATCGTCTGGCTCAAGGTTTAATGATTACGACAAAACCAGAGACAGACTTCTGGCAACGTACTCATTATGGATTTCAACGAGATGATGGGCATTGTCTTTTAACCCATATAGACGGTGACTTCACGATAGAAACCCATACCCAATTTAATCCCGTTTCTCAATATGATCAATGTGGGCTTATGATTAGACTCGATAGAGAAAATTGGATAAAATGCTCAGTTGAATATGAAGATGCAATGCACAGTCGTTTAGGTTCAGTTGTTACCAATGAAGGCTTTTCAGATTGGGCAACCCAAGATATGCCTTCCTCTACCAAGGCAATGCACTATTTGATAGAGAGAAAAGGCAATGATTTTTTGATTAGATATGCATTAAATCATCATGAATGGCATCAAATGCGAATTGCACATTTACGTCGCTGTCAAGAAACGCTTAAAATTGGCATTTATGCCTGTAGTCCAGTTGGTAAAGGGTTTGAATGTCAATTTAATGAAATTAAGATTACTCAAAAAACATAAGGCTTGTCTGAAATGAAGATAAATTAGATAGAACGCTGATTCTCATGATTCTCATGATTAACACTGATTAAAATAAATGATTTTAAACTCAGATTCTGCCTATTTTCCCTAATGAAAATTCATTGTAGACAGAAAAATATTTCGAGGTATAAAGGAAGTTTAATGGCTTATAAGAATGAATGGTGGAAAACCGGTGTTATTTATCAAGTTTATCCGCGTAGCTTTCAGGATTCCAATGGTGATGGCATTGGCGACTTGCCCGGTATTATGCAACGGCTGGACTATTTACAGTGGTTGGGGGTAGATGCGATTTGGGTTTCGCCCTGTTTCCCTTCACCGATGGTTGATTTTGGCTATGATATCAGCGATCATACCGACATTGATCCCATTTTTGGCACGCTGGCCGATATGGATGCCCTGATTGAAGCTGTTCATGCGCGTGGCATAAAGATTATTTTGGATTATGTGCCTGCCCATACTTCTGATCAACATCCTTGGTTTATTGAGTCGCGTGCGTCGCGTGATAATCCAAAGCGCGATTGGTACGTTTGGCGTGATCCTGCCCCTGATGGGGGCCCGCCCAACAATTGGCTCTGTCGTTTTGATGGAGAAACCGTTTGGGAATGGGATGAAAAAACAGGGCAGTATTATATGCACTATTTTTTCAAGGCTCAACCCGATCTCAATTGGCATAATCCTGAGCTACGGGCTACCATGCTAAATATACTCCGCTTCTGGTTTGATCGCGGGATTGATGGCCTGCGTGTCGATGCCTGTTATCGTGCTATAAAAGATCCTCTTTTTCGTGATAATCCGCCTAATCATGATTGGCACGATGGTATGGATCCATCTCTGAAAATGATTGAAAAATATACAAAGAACTTGCCTGCAGTTCATCAGTTTAATCGCTGGGTACGTGCAGTGGCTGATGAATATGACGAGCGCATGTTGATCGGTGAACTCTACTTATCGACAGAACAAGTCGTTACACATTATGGGCAGAACGATGAGTTTCATTTACCCTTAAATTCTGGTATATTTTCTACCCCTTGGTATGCGGAAGCCATGCATGGGCTTGTCGATCACTATGAAAGCTCACTACCAGAAGGGGCTTGGCCTAACTGGGTGATAGGTAACCATGACAAACATCGCTTTGCAACTCACGTAGGCAAGGCCCAAGCACGAGTGGGCATGATGCTCTTACTCACCTTACGGGGCACACCAACCCTCTATTATGGTGATGAAATTGGCATGGCGGATGTCGAAATACCGCTAGATGAAATCCAAGACCCTTGGGAAAAATCTGCTCCAAACTTAGGTTTAGGGCGTGATCCAGAACGTACACCCATGCAATGGGATAGCAGCCCCAATGCAAGCTTTTGTCAGGCAGAGGTTTCGCCTTGGATGCGCCTTTCCGATGACTACAAGCAAGTGAATGTCGCCAGTTCGCGCGATAAACCATATTCCATGCTCTCCCTCACGCAGGCGATCATCCAGCTCCGTCGCGCCACAGCGGCCTTGAGTATAGGAGACTATTATTCTCTCTATGCGCCAGAAGGCATTTTTGCTTATCGACGTTTGCAAGATGATGAACATATCATTATCGCACTCAATTTTACCCCGTATCCCAAAACCTGGATATTGCCTGTGGAAATGAGAGGAGTCTCTACGATACTGCTTTCGACGCTGTTGGATCGACAAGGCGAAAAACTCGGCGAATCGCTTGACTTGCGGGGTGATGAAGGGGTGATTTTAGGGCGATGTTCGTAATTAAAGTGTCATTATAGCGTTTTCTTTTTGGGTGAAATACATGATTTGTGCCCTTGTGGTTGCCCTCTTTTGTATTGGAACGAAAATCGGGCTGCAAAATGACAGGAATGAAAGTCGGGCAGCAAAATCACCGCTGAATATTGTTTAACTTAACTTCTGTCTCTACTCAACAACTCTCAAAACAATGACAATGCGTGTTTTACATCTAATTGATTCGCTAACGCCAGGCGGGGCACAGACGATTGCACTTGAACCCTTTGATGTTCAGTTGAGTAATGCTAATATTTTCTTATACGCTTTGAGGCAGAATCCGCCACATTTTGAGTTTAGACATCCAAATATTTTTATTGATTCGACTTACAATAAGCATTCTGTGAAGCCATTAAGAAAGATAGTTGCTTTCATCAAGGCACATGAAATCGACATCTTGCATTGCCATTTAGTCCGTTCCCAATTCAGGGCTTGGTTTATTAAAAAAATTTGGTGTCCCAACCTAAAACTCGTTTTTCACGAACATGGTCCAATATTTGGTACCGATTGTTCTTCATGGTTTCATTGGCGCATGATCACACTTTTTAAACTGTCTAGGGCCGAAGTGGATCGTTACGTTGCTGTTTCCAGTGCAACCAAAGCATTGTTGATCAAAAAGTGTGGTATTGATTCCAATAAAATTGATATTGTTCATAATTTTACCAACCTGAATAAATTTCATCCTAATGTGGCAGTTTCAAAAAAGTTATTGAATCAGTTTGAAGGGCGAGGGTTCAAGATTGGCTTTGTCGGCCGTTTTGATGAAGTAAAAGGGTGTCAATTTTTAATTATGGCATTGAGTCAGTTGGCATTTGAAGCCCATCTCATATTCGTTGGCGACGGGGAAATGAGAAAGCAGCTTAATGAGTTGACGATTGAACTTGGGCTGCAAGAAAAAGTGACTTTTCTAGGTTTTGTCAATTCTCCTGAAAAAGTTTACCGATTATTTGATGTGCTTGTACTGCCCTCTATTTCAGAAGCGTTTGGCAATGTGATTATAGAGGCTCAAGCTTGTGGTGTTCCCGTTATTGCTTCAAATCTTTCAGGCCCTGCTGAAATCATTACGCACGGAGAAAATGGTTTACTGTTTACCCCAGGGAATGCTTCTGCGTTAGCGCAGTCAATTGATATGATTTATCGCAATCCTCAATTGAGGGCTTCTATTATTAAAAAGGGGTTGGAGAAAATTAATCAATATAGTTTGGAAGAATATATTAACAAAATCAATCTTATATATGAACATATTAGGTAGTCATGCAATGTAGGTTCTATCTATTATCCCGGCCGGCAGTACTTTGGCTCCGGGGATTTACCGGATTGGTGTTGTGCAAGAATTAAAGTTATCTGGTAGCTATTGAGGCTACATTCCCATTCTGAAAGGTTAGGAAAAAATATGAAAATAGCTCTTGCACCAATCCGATCACTCCCCTGATCCGTTGTACTAAGACTTGAGGAATTTTATTAATGCTAGAAAAAAATATCTTAGGAAAAACTTGTTTAGAACTGACTCAATTTGGCCTAGGCGCGACGGGAATCGCGGGTATGTACACTGAGGTACCTCGACTGCAAGCTATGGCAGCCCTTGAAATGGCTTGGACAAAAGGCGTTCGCTATTTTGATGTCGCACCGTTTTATGGATTTGGACTGGGCGAACGGAGGATGGGCGATTTTTTACGTGATCAACCCAGAGACAGATTCGTGATTTCGACCAAAGTAGGCAGACTACTTCGACCTTGCAATCCACCCCCTATAACGGAGCGTTTTTATCGCACGACAATGCCATTTGATCTCGAATTTGACTATAGTTACGATGGCGCTATGCGATCTGTAGAAGATAGCTTACAACGATTGGGCCTCAATAGAATTGATATTGCGCTAATCCATGACATTGATACGTTGGCACATGGCAAAACAGCGCAGCCCATTGCTTTTCAGCAAGCCATGAAAGGCGCTTACAAAGCATTAGAGCAGCTCCGAAGCGAAGGGGTTATTTCAGCGATTGGTTTGGGAGTGAACGAATGGGAAGTTTGTTCAGACGCTTTAGATCATGGAGACTTTGATTGCTTTTTACTCGCAGGGCGTTTTACTTTATTAGAACAAATACCCTTGCATACCCTGTTGCCTAAATGTCTGGAACGTTCTGTTTCGCTCATTATTGGCGGGGTTTTCAACACGGGTTTACTGGCGAATCCCTTTGCGGAAAACGTGATGTATGATTACGGCCCAGCCTCTGCGGATAAAATCGCCAAAGCCAAGGAAATCGCAACAGTTTGTAAAAGCTTTGAAATTCCCCTTGGTGCGGCAGCCTTGCAATACCCCTTGCGACATCCTGCCGTTGCCACCGTTATTTCCGGTGCCCGTTCAGGCAAAGAAGTCTCGGAAATCATTCAGTGGATGGACATGGAGATTCCAGCAGCACTTTGGGATAAACTGACGGAACTCAATTTAACGGCTTAAATAAGAAATAAAACACTTATAACATGAAAACAGCAACGCCTGTCACCATCTACTACCAAGTACTCACAGAAGTATCTGAAGTTGCAGCGATTTCGTCAGAGTGGACTGCGCTTTTGATGCATTCAACATGTAATCGCGCCTTCAGTTCGCCTGAGTGGTTTCTTGCGGCCTGTAAGGTGACACCGTCCATATCACCTTATGTTATTGTGGCACGACGCGACACGAGTATTGTAGGCATTCTGCCGCTTGCAGTGAAAAGTAATGGTGAAGACGCCCTCTTTCCAACTCCTTTAAGTGATTACAATGATATCATTGTTTCCTATAATGATATCTTTGTTGCTGCCGAGTTATTGGATTATGCGATATCAAATCCTAGAGGTTATCACAAAATAGTACTCGAAGGTATCCGAAAAGAGTCTAACTGTGCGCGTGCGGTGAAATTGTTGGCACCCGATTACAATCTTGAGCAAGCTCTCCACAAAGAGAGTTGCCCTTACCTTCTTCTTCCTACCACCTATGATGAATATTTAACAACCAGAAGTGCTAATTTTAGAGGAAGTTTAAAGCGAAAACAAAAGCGGGCTAGAGAAAATAATATTATTATCAGTCAATTAGAGCCAAACCATTTTCCTGCCCATCAAATAGCAGAAAATTTCCTATTTTTGCACCTCAGTCGTATGGGTTCTCGTAGTTGTTTCAACGTGCTAGATCATCAAGCCTTTGTAAAGGAAGTCTTTCCCGCACTGTTTATGGCAAAAAAAATGCACGTATTGACATTACTTGTCAAGGAAAAAATACTTGGCATTCACCTTTGCATGATGGGAGATAATAGTCTTTGTTTTTGGAATGGCGGATTTGCTCAAGAAGTTGAATGCTATGCGCCTGGAAAACTACTGATGGATGCTGCAATCAAATCGGCTTATGCGATGGGATTAGAGGAATATGATCTACTGCATGGTACTGAGTCCTATAAAATAAAGTGGGCTAATACTCTTCGCTATATTGGTAAAATAGAATTAACTTGTACATATACTTAGCGCGGAAACAAACTGAACTTTTTTTTAATGAGTGATCCACCATTTCACGCGCTTTGTACAGCGAAGCTAAACTTTAGTGTGAAATACATTTAATATGGTGGGCAACAAAAACCCGTTACCCACCCTACATAAAAGTGGGAAAGCTTCAATATGATAATAAAAATAGGCATTTTAATAAAAGATTTTGAAAAACTCGACAATTGGGAACGTCGTATTATTGAGGAAATTAAAAACAATTCCTCTTTAGAACTGTCCCTTTTAATAAAAGAGGGTCGCACGCATGTAACCGCGCCTCAAGAGAAAAATGTTATTGGCAGATTTCTATTTGAAACACAGAAAAAAATTGAAGCTAAAGTCTATAAACGCCAGTGCTTTACTGTGAATAAGGATGAAATAGTCCCGTTCTTAAATGGAATTGAATGTATCAAGTTGTCTCCAAAACGTCAGGGTTGCTTAGATATATTTAGCCAAGAAGATGCTAAAATCGTTAAAGCCTATCATCTTGATATCATACTTCAACATGAGTTTACTCTCATTCGGGGTGACATTTTAAATGCTGCCAAATATGGAATATGGCGTTTTCATCACACCGACACTTCAATTATTCGGGGTGTGCCTGCCGGATTTTGGGAAATCATTCTAAAGCAACCTGTAATAGGTGTCACATTACAGAAATTGACTTCAGAGATGGATAGTGTATTGGTGATTGATAAGGGGTTTTATAATTGTTATTGGTCGTACAACAAAAACAATATTAATATTTTGGAAGGCTCGGTTGATATCTTGTTTAAAAATATACGATTGCTGCAACAAAATAGACTGAAACTAGAAAAATCTACCGTTTATTACAATCGCTTGTACTCGACTCCAAGTCTCTATTTTGCTGTCAAGTATCTCTTTAAGTTTTACCCTCATTTTATTGCTAAACAGGTTAGAAAAGTTTTGCAGACGATTTTTGGAATCAGGTATGAATGCTGGACTTTATTTATTGGAAAAGGTCATATTCTTGAGTCAGCTTTATTTAGGCTAAAACCGCTTAAACTACCAAAGCATGAATTTTGGGCTGACCCTTTTTTGTTTAAATATGAAGACGAGTACTACGTCTTTTTTGAAAAGTACTCTTATCAGACGGAGAAAGGGAAGATATCATGTGGGAAGGTGGTAAATAATCAAGTCATCGACGTAGTCGATGTATTGGATTTAGACTATCATTTATCCTATCCATTCATTTTTTCAGAAGATAATGATATCTATATGATTCCTGAAACCAGCCAAAATAAACGCGTTGAAGTTTATAGATGTGTTGACTTTCCGAAAAAATGGGAACGGTATGCTACCGCATTTGAGGGAGAAGCCATATCAGACACCACCTATTACAAAGATGAACTGAGTCAAAGGTGGTTATTTTTAAACAAAGGATTTCAAGACGACTGCACTAATCTATTTATTTATAAAATAGATTCACTTAAAATGGACAATATCCAAAGCCACGCTTGTAATCCGGTTATCATAGATTCAAGAGTGGCCAGAAATGCGGGCCAACTCTTTGAATATGAAGATAAAATCATACGGCCGTCTCAAAATAATTCAAATGGTATTTACGGGTATGGCTTAAATCTCAATGTCATTAAAAAACTGACGCTTGATGAATACATTGAAGAAAAGCTAGTTACAGTTGAGCCCTATTTCCACAAAGGATTGATGGGTACTCATCATCTTCATCAACTTGATGATATTTTTGTGATAGACGGTGCTTATGGATGGAAATAACGAACAATAATTAATCTAACTTGGATGTCTCACGAAATTCAAACCTGACAGGTTTTAAAAACCTGTCAGGTTTGGCACTTTTATAATTATGATAAAATCAATCACTAAACCTAATTTTTTTATTATTGGGGCTGCCAAATCGGGTACGAGTTTATTGTATGAGACTTTAATAAACCATCCTGAAATTTTCTTAAGCCCAGATAAAGAACCTTCGTTTTTTTGCAATCATCTTGATAAGCATATCAATAGCACTGCAAAATACTTTGACTTATATGAAGAAGTGAAGGATGAGCCAATAGTTGGGGAGGCTTCCCACATTTATCTGACTGATCCCAGTTCCCCACGCATACTCAAAGGACTTTTTCCGGATGCCAAATTTTTGGTCACCTTAAGAAATCCGGCAGATAAAGCCTATTCACAGTATGTACATTTAAGACGAGACGGTTTTGAATGCTACAATACTTTTGAAAAAGCACTACAGGCCGAAAATAAGCGATTGCATTCCGAGCAATTTAAAAAGAAGAAGCAGTATTATTACAACTATCTCTACTTTCATTCTGGATTATTCGGGCAACAATTGCAACGGTATTTTTCCCTATTTGATCGGGCGCAATTTCATATCATTACGCTCGATCACTTAAAAAATCATTTTGAAGAAACCATAGAAAACATACTCGTTTTCTTGGAAGTCGAGTCGAATATCACCTTGAAAACAGGAGATAGGAATAAAGGATATGATGTTCGTTTTTTGCCCCTTCAAAGATTACAGCGCAGCTTACCTAGTCAATACAGAAAGTATCTTGATCCCCTAGCTGCGTTGAATAAAACCAAAACTTGGCCGATAAATAAAACAACTCGGGCTGAACTGATGAAGCGATACGAAACGGATTTAGGCATGCTATATGAGTTAACCCATATCGACCTGACAAAATAAGAGTACTCCATGATAGCAACACTCATTATTACAACCGGATTTCTGTACGGTATAACCAAAATTGGCCAAAACAATAAAAACAGAAGGAAATCTGCCCAAGCTAAAAACAAGAATGTGCTGGAAATCATCCAAACATTCAAAAAAAATAGCCGCGCTGTATTTTCAAAGGAACGTCGTCAACAAATGGAACAATTGGCTGGAGGGCGATACGAGGTTAAAAGTGCAGCCGAAAAAAGGGTTGATCGTGCCCTCATGTTGTCAAGCATAAACGTTGGTATTGCAGGGATGAGCTTTTTTTATCCACCCTTGATTTGGCTTACTGTACCTAGCATGATCTATGGCATGATCCCCATGTATGAATGGACTTTCCGAACCTTAGTTAAAGAAAAGCGTCTGTCCGTATATGTGCTTGATAGTGTAATGATAGCAGGAGCATTCATGGGACGCTACTTTGCCATTTTGGCATTAACCGGTTGGCTAGAAGTCATCATATTTAAAATCAGATACCTCAATGAACAAGCGGCCAAACAAAATATCGGGAATCTGTTTGGGGAACTGCCCCATTCTGTCTGGGTGCTCATGGATAATCAGCTTGAGATTGAGATGCCATTTGACGAATTACAAGTCGGCGATACCGTTGTTGTCAATGCGGGTCAAACCATTCCCATTGATGGGATCATCAAAAGTGGCTTTGCTTCTGTTGATCAGCATAAACTGACTGGAGAGTCGCAACCCATTGAATGTGGAGAGGGTGATGCCGTATTGGCTTCAACGACTGTTCTGGCCGGGAAACTCTATATCGAAGTCGAGAAAACGGGACAAGAAACGGTAGCGATGCAAATCGGGCAAATTCTCAATCACACGGCAGACTATAAAGACTCTATACTGTCGCGAGCGGAACGCATCGCTGATCGAGCGGTACCCATAACAGCCGGATTGTTCCTCGTTACGCTGCCGGTGTTGGGCTTGAATAGTGGGTTGGCGGTTCTGTCAAACAAATTTGGTAATAAAATGAAAGAGTTTGGTCCGGTAAGCATGATCATTTCTCTTAACCTGGCTTGCGAACAAGGCATTCTGATCAAGGATGGGCGCTCACTGGAACTCTTGAATGAAATTGATACGGTCATTTTCGATAAAACAGGCACTCTGACATTGGAACAGCCTACGGTTGGCAAAATCCACTGTTTCAACGGTGCTTCTGAAAATGACATTTTGAAATATGCGGCGGCGGCCGAGCAGGGACAAACGCACCCGGTTGCCAAAGCTATTCTCAAGGCAACCAATGATCGTGAACTCCAAGCTATCAAAATGGAAGAGGCCAAATACCAAGTTGGTTATGGCATTCAAGTCAAGCTGGCTGACCGGATAGTTTGGGTAGGTAATCATAAATTCATGGTGATGGAAAACATCGCCATGCCAGCAGATATCTGCCAAATCCAGAAAGAGAGCCATGAACAAGGCCACTCATTGGTTTATGTTGCCTTCGATGATCAAGTGGCTGGTGTGATTGAGCTACAGGCGACGATTCGGCCCGAGGCCAAAGAGATTATCGACTATCTGCATCAACGCGATATCGCCACCTATATTATTAGTGGAGATCACGAAGCACCGACAAAAAAGCTGGCTGAAACTCTGGGCATTGATCACTACTTTGCTAACACCCTGCCAGAAAACAAAGCCGATTTAGTAGAAGGTTTACGAAAAGAGGGGAAATCGATCTGTTTTGTGGGTGACGGTATCAACGATAGCATTGCCTTGAAAAAAGCAAACGTCTCGGTTTCTCTTCATGGCGCAACAACGGTTGCAACAGATACAGCCCAAATTATATTGATGGATGGCACACTGGATAAATTTACATATCTATTTGAAATCGTGAAAGAATTTAATTCAAACATGCAAAAGAATTTTATCTTTGCCACGGTTCCAGCGGGGATTAGCCTTATCGGCGTATTCTTTTTTAACTGGGGATTCCTTGCAGCAACCCTGTTAAGTCGAGGTGTTCAAGTTCTTGGTTTGGGTAACAGTTTGTTACCGCTATTCAAACAACAAGCCAAGAAGAATGATGAATAATTGCCCTATATCCCGTTCAACGTTTGCCTTTACGTTCCAACTTTAGTTTGCCTTTACGTTCCAACTTTAGTTTGCAATTGGAGTGCAAACTTTAGTTTGCAATTGGAGTGCAAACTTTAGTTTGCAATTCTTGTACTTGCTATCAATTCCCCTCAATTTGAAACAAGTAATGATAGGGTTTCAGTCGTTTTAAACCTTCCTTTTTCCAATGCTCATCAATCTGCTTTTCTTCCAAAGCCAATAAACGTTCATAACACAATATTTGCAATAAGGCGGGCCAACAACCGCTTTCCTTGATGATCCAATCTCTATCTTGATCTTCAAATGGAATAGGAGAACTGGCTAACATTTCTTTGGCTTCTTCCTGAGTAAAGGGCTCAATATAAATTGTGCTAAAAATACCGAAAAAGGGTGAAGATTTGCCCTCATATTGAGCGATTTTCTGCATATCATGGGCCGTGACAACTATTCCTATTTGCCCATCGGTTCCCGCTAAACACCGCAATTGTTGCCAAAACGCCGTATCAAGCTGACACGTTTCCAATCCTGCTTCTATTTCATCCATCAAAATCACTGTTGGCCTGTTTTGTTCTTTGAGTAAATCTGAAAAGGTGAACAAGTTGCACGATTCTGCTAGGCATTCTATGCCCAATTGTTCTAATATCGCTTGTATGGCTTTTTGTGGCGTATCCAATCTCTTATCTTTAAAATCAATCAGAGCGAATTGGAAATGATCGGGTAGCCACTTGTTCCAAGCTTTGGGTTGCCCAGAACGTAATTGATTGAGTGGCACTCTCGTGATATTTTTTAAATAATGCAACAATGATGTTTTACCGCCATATCTTGGCCCAATGATGGCGATATTTTGCAGATTGTTGTCTTGATGCCATGCGTTGTAGATTCTTCTCAAGGCATCTCCTCGTCCAAAAAATTGACAAGGATGACAAATCGCTTTACCCACCACGGGAATGGGTTCAGGTGGTTTAACAAAATGATTATAATTTTTGCAACCAGCCGCTTCTAGCAGTTCAGCCTGTTGAATGGCATTTAAACCCAGTGCTTGGGCACACTTAAAAACGGTTTCACAGTTTGGGTGTGCAACATCATCATTGAGCCATCTATACAATGCGCCGGATGTTATTTCTATTTTTTTAGCCAAATCAGCGACTTTGAGTCGCCGTTCAACTTTCAAATATTGATACAACAGTTCAGAAAATTTTGTGTTCATTTAGCGCCTACCTCTACTTCATTCGCTATTGACATAGAATCATAACGACAAGGATTGTTTATAATAAAAGAGTGATCATCAATTTATATAAGTCGCTTACAACATTAACATTTTTTGAAATATCGAATAGAACGCTGATGATACTGATTGTCATGATTGGCGCTGATTTTTTTTAAATCGACAAATATTTTAATCAGTGTTGATCATGAGAATCAGTCAAATCAGCGTTCTATCTCTCATACGCAAGATACGCAAAGCTTTGATTTATATTGAAAAAGTGCCTCTTTAGCGTCTTTAGCGTCAAAGCGCGTTTATTTTTATTTCTGGGTTGCCTATACAATCTTTGTGATTATGTTATCATTTTCATCCCTTCACAACTTCAACAAAGAGGAAATTTATGGCTTCAACACCCTCTACCATGATGCCGCTAGGCACGACTGCGCCTGATTTTAGTTTGCTGAATACCGTTACAGGCGACACGGTAACGTTGCAAACTTTAAAATCTGACACTGCTACGGTGATCATGTTTATTTGTAATCACTGCCCCTACGTTAAACATGTACAAGGGGAATTAGTGAAACTTGCGAAGGATTATCAACCGAAAGGGATTGCTTTTATTGCGATCAACGCGAATGATGTTGTCAACTATCCCGATGACTCTCCAGATAAGATGAAAGTCGTCGCGCAGCAATTGGGGTATTCATTTCCTTACTTGTATGACGAAACCCAAGAAGTGGCTAAAGCTTATCAAGCAGCCTGTACACCCGATTTTTATGTTTTTGACAAAGATTTAAAATGCGTTTATCGGGGGCAGTTGGATGACGCGAGGCCTAGAAATGATGCGCCCGTAACGGGCAAAGATATTCGTGTCGCATTAGATGCGATATTGGCGGGAGAACCGGTTAACCCGGAACAAATACCGAGTATCGGTTGCAATATTAAATGGAAATAGGGAGATGGATCAGGCCAACGGCCAACGGCTTTCTGAACACCTGAACGATGTGAGGCAAATTCATGAGGTTCAGGCCACGGCCAACGGCTTTCTGAACACCTGAACTAGCCTACAATTTCTGAATTTGAATTTTCAAAGGCGATTATTATGAAATTACACTGGTTATTGTTTTTATTGGGATGTTTACCGAATTGGCTTTATGCTGCCCAATCCCATGAGGAGTTGAATCAGTTTTTACAGAGTTTGCAAACGGTGTACGCACAATTCAACCAAAAACTCTACAATGAAAGTGGCCAGTTATTGGAAGAATCAAGCGGTAAGATGTATGTGCAACGCCCTAACCAATTTCGTTGGGAATATCTACAACCCTACAATCAGTTACTCGTTGCTGATGGGAAACAAGTCTGGATTTACGACAGTGATTTAGAACAAGTCACGGTGAAAGCCCTAAATGCGGCTTTGGGTAAAACGCCGGCTTTTTTATTAAGCCGTAACCGTAAACTTGAAGAGGATTTTTTTGTTAACAAACTGCCCTTTCAACCCAAAATCACACGCTTTGAGTTAATTCCCAAAGATGAAATCACACGCTTTGAGTTAATTCCCAAAGATGCTGAAGCCCAATTTGACAGTATGCGCATCAACTTGCAGGGCGATACGATTCTGGGTTTTGAACTGCTGGATAATTTAGGGCAGACTACCCATATCAACTTTAGTCAAGTGAGACAGAATCTCAGATTTCGGAAGAGCTTGTTTAAATTCACGCCACCTGCTGGTGTCGATATTCTCAAAGAAAACTGAAAAATGGGTTTATCGTAACCTCTTTGGGTGAACTTGCGATTGAAAAAAAACGCAAGAGACGCAAGAAACGCAAGAAAAGTCTCATTTTAAGAAGGCTTTTTTGGATTGCCCCTACAAACCGTTATGTCGATTTTAAGGCGATTTCTGATTCGGGCACGGGTTGTACTAAATCTCCTGGGCGTACAAATCCTTGCCCTACGGTTATAAAACGCAGTTGTTTTGGTAAACCGGTTAACCAAATGCCTTGTGCTGTTGCACGGGCAAATTTTGCGGAATAAAAAACGACGCGATTTTCATCATTGACGGTTTTGACACCTAATATGCCTTCATCATTCAGTGATAACAAGGCTGAAGAGACTTTATGGGCATAAACCTTTTCAAGGGGAATACGAATTTCACACGTCATACCGGCCGCTATTTTGCCTTTAGGATTAGAGATTTGTATTTCAATATCAAAGGTGCGCGTTTCGGTGTGGGCGCGGGCCGAAATGAGTGTGATTTTACCGGTTATGGTTTGCCCCGTGATTAAACGTATTTTGGCAATCTGCCCTAACTTTAATTGATGGTGTTGTCGTTCGCTGATTTCGCCTACGACTAAAAATGGATCTTCATCCATGAGTTCGGCGATGGTGTCACCTGTGGAGACATAATCCCCTAATTCAATTTGTCGCTCAACTAATACGCTTTTAAATGGGGCCCGTATGACGGTATTGTTTAGCGCAATCTTGGCTTGCTCAACTTGCGTTTTGGCACTTTCTAATAAGGTTAACGCTTCAGCGATTTGTGTCTGCGACTGATAACCTTTTTTTGAGAGTCTCTGCATCGCTTTGTATTCAAACTCGCGTTGTTTAACCAAAGCTTGTGCTTCTTTGAGACGTAAGGCGCGATCATCGGTTGCTAAACGTATGATTAAATTGCCTTTTTTAACTCGTGCGCCGCGCGCGGCGCCAATTTGGATAACACGCGCATCTGTTTCTGCCCGTAATGATACGGTACGAAGTGGCGCAGTGCGCCCTGTTAAAATGATTTCACGAGTTAAAAGCTGCGCCTTTTGTTCTCGCACACGCACTTGCATCACACTAGGCTGTGCTTGTTCCGTTGTCGGTTGTTTTTGAACTTGAGATTGTTGCTCAACATTCGCCTGGCCTGAGAATAACCAAGCCCCTAAGGCGACTGCAATCAGTAAAGCTAAAATATAAGGCCGTTTTAGAAAAAAAGTCATTTGTTCAGTGTTCAGTTATAAATGTTCAATGTAGGGTGGGTAACGTGTTTATGTTGCCCACCAATGTAGGGTGGGTAACGTGTTTATGTTGCCCACCAATCCGTTGTTTATGTTGCCCACCAAACCGTAGCTTGACAAGTTTTTGCAAATAGGTATAAAATTCGCGCTTCTTTTTGCCCTCATTCTTTTTTCGTTTTCGCAATCATTCACACCTAAGTCTTTTAACATTGTAGATAGAACGCTGATTTTCATGATTCTCATGATTAACACTGATTAAAATTTGGACTGATTAAAAAAAATCAGCGCCAATCATGACAATCAGTCAAATCTGCGTTCTATTGAATATTGGCTTATACACATTTTAAGGAAAAACACCATGTTTCAACAATACTCGTCAAATAATTTACAATAGCTTTCCAACCCACAGAGTCTGGCTGGAAGGCATTTTTATGATTGTCTTCCTTCAGGGTGAAGTGTGCGTGTTTTTTCCTACGTTTGAAAAAAACCTGGCTGACAATTGTTAGTCAGGTTTTTTTTTGTCTTATCACAATGGTGGGCAACCCGTTACCCACCCTACCTATGAGGAATTTATGATGCCAATTCAAATGGTTTTAAATAAAGGTAAAGTGCCTGTCAAAATTTATAGCGAAGATGTGGATTCTAAATCGCTTGATCAATTAACGAATCTGGCGATGTTGCCTTTTATTCATAGTCATGTTGCGGCTATGCCTGATGTGCATACGGGTATTGGTGCCACAATTGGCTCGGTGATTCCAACCAAGGGGGCGATTATTCCGGCGGCAATTGGTGTTGATATTGGCTGCGGGATGGCGGCAACCCGTTTATCTATCACTGCTAATCAGTTGCCAGATAATCTCAAGCGTGTTCGCCTTGCGATTGAAGAAGCCGTGCCCGTCGGTTATGCCATGCACAAGTCAATACAAGCTAAAAACTCAACAATCAAGGCGCTTGATAAGGTAATTGAAAGGCAGATTATTGAGAAACATCCCGCTATCGGCAAAATGATGAAAAATCCCTACAAAAGGTGGACACAACAATTAGGCACTTTAGGCGGTGGTAATCATTTTATTGAGGTTTGTCTTGATGAAAACCAAGCCGTTTGGATCATGCTGCATTCAGGGAGTCGAGGGATTGGTAATGTTATTGGGCGTTATTTTATCAGTTTAGCTAAAAAAGATATGGAGCAACATTTGTCGCAATTGCCACATCGTGATTTAGCTTATTTTACGGAAGGCTCGCAACATTTTGACGATTATGTGGAAGCGGTGCATTGGGCACAGGAATATGCTTTATTTAATCGACGAGAAATGATGCGTTTTATTATTGAAGCGTTGCGTAAACCTCTGCCACCTTTCGATATTACTAAAGAGGCTATCACTTGTCATCATAATTATGTGGCAATAGAAAACCATTTTGGTGAAGAAGTGTTTTTAACGCGAAAAGGGGCTATTCGAGCGGGTGAAGGTGAATTAGGCATTATCCCCGGCAGTATGGGCGCTAAATCTTTTATTGTGCGCGGCAAAGGTAATCCCGAATCTTTCTGTTCCTGTTCGCACGGTGCAGGGCGCAAAATGAGTCGCACTGAGGCGAAACGCCTTTTTAATCAAGCAGATATGGAAAAGCAAACTGAAGGGGTGGAATGTCGCAAAGATAATAAAGTAATTGACGAAATTCCAGGGGCTTATAAATCAATAGATGAAGTCATGGCAAACCAAAGTGATTTGGTAGAAATCGTGCATACTTTAAAACAAGTGGTATGCGTGAAAGGCTAAGGCTTTATTGATTAATGAGATAAAACGAATGGTGGGCAACACCGTTACCCACCCTATAAACTTGAAGGTGTTAAATCATGTTAAAACTTAAAATCATAAATCCGGTAGCGCGTGCGCTCATTATGCGAAAAGGCGGCGCACATGTCAAAACGCAGTCTAGCCAACGAGCTCAAGTTAAAAAAGAGATTAAAAAAGTCTTGAACGACTTGAAAATGTAGAGACGCGATGCTCGCGTCTCTATGCCTCGCGTCTCTATTATTCAATTCAAAAAACGAGTTGATGTAGACGCGATGTTCGCGTCTCTATTATTCAATTCAAAAAACGAGTTGATTGTAGAGACGCGATGTTCGCGTCTCATGCTCGCGTCTCTATTATTCAATTCCAAAAACGAGTTGATGTAGAGACGCGATGCTCGCGTCTCTATGCCTCGCGTCTCTATTATTCAATTCAAAAAACGAGTTGATTGTAGAGACGCGATGTTCGCGTCTCTATTATTCAATTCAAAAAACGAGTTGATTGTAGAGACGCGATGTTCGCGTCTCATGTTCGCGTCTCTATTATTCAATTCAAAAAACGAGTTGATTGTAGAGACGCGATGCTCGCGTCTCTATGCCTCGCGTCTCTATTATTCAATTCAAAAAACGAGTTGATGTAGAGACGCGATGTTCGCGTCTCTATGCCTCGCGTCTCTATTATTCAATTCAAAAAACGAGTTGATGTAGAGACGCGATGTTCGCGTCTCTATTATTCAATTCAAAAAACGAGTTGATGTAGACGCGATGTTCGCGTCTCTATTATTCAATTCCAAAAACGAGTTGATGTAGAGACGCGATGTTCGCGTCTCAGAAACGAGGCATCGTGAATAGAGACGCTTTGCGGCGCAAATCTACGACTTGATATCCCCAGGCTTGATCTCTTTTTATAAATCTGATAAAAAGACTTTTTTTCATAAGACATAAAAAATGTCCAAACTATTTTTTAGTAATAAATAATTAATAATTACCATGATAATGATAAGCTCATTGCATCGGCCTCTATTTTGCTTGCTGTTCATGCTCTTTTCTCAATTACCAGCTCATAGGGTGCTTGCAACAGAAATACAACACAATGTGGCTTCGACAGCAGACCACAGTAAATTTGAAGTGTTACAAAATCCGTTTCAAACGGGCCCCCAAGTGACCAAAGCTTGCCTCACTTGCCACACAGAAGCCGCGAAACAAATCCATAAAACGGTACATTGGACATGGTTATTTAACCACCCAGAAACGCAACAAGTCTTAGGCAAAAGACAGATTATCAATAGTTTTTGCGGCTCCATTGTGAGCAATTATGCGCGTTGTACCAGTTGCCATATTGGCTATGGTTGGAAAGATAATCAGTTTGATTTTTCTAACGCATCCAATGTAGACTGCCTAGTATGTCACGATACCACGGGCACTTATAAAAAGTTCCCAACAGATGCCGGGCATCCGGCTTATCAAGATAAACCCTTCCCAAAAAAGAGCCAAAATATCTTCAAAGCCCCTGATTTGAGTTATGTTGCACAAAATGTAGGTGAAACGACTCGCCAAACTTGTGGCGTTTGCCATTTTTATGGTGGCGGTGGCAATGGCGTGAAACATGGTGATTTGGATTCTTCCTTAAACCATCCAAATCAGGCACTTGATGTTCACATGGATGAGCAGGGGTTAAATTTTAATTGCGCGGTATGCCATACCGCTGATAGTCATGATGTTAAAGGCAGTCGTTATACGACGATTGCTAAAGATGAACAAGGTATTGATATACCTGGTAGGAGTGATCAAAGCCGTGCAACGTGTGAATCCTGCCACGGTAGCCAAGCCCATTCTCGCACCGTGAATAACAAGATCAATGATCATACGAATAAAGTGGCTTGTCAAACTTGCCATATTCCCGCTTATGCCAGAGGCGGTGTACCAACCAACGTCTGGTGGGATTGGTCAGTTGCAGGACGCATGACACCTGAAGGAAAGCATATCAAAACCAAGAATGCTCAGGGACACGTCACTTATGTCACCAAAAAAGGCGAGTTTAAATGGGACGAAAATGTGATACCAGAATACGCCTGGTATGCCGGCAACATACGCTACACCTTATTGGATGAGAAAATCGATCCGACTCAACCCGTAGCCGTCAACACCTTTTCTGGAGACTATCAGAATTCCAAAGCGCGAATTTGGCCTTTTAAAATCATGCGCGGTAAACAAGCCTATGATAAAGGCAACAATACCTTAGTCATCACCCATTTATTTGGAAAAGAGGAAACCGCTTATTGGCAATCTTTCGACTGGAACACAGCCATAAAAGCCGGTATGGATGACATTGGCGCGAATTATACCGGACAATATGGCTTTCTCAGTACCACAATGCATTGGGCACTGTCACATACCATAGCGCCAAAAGAAGAGGCCTTAGGATGCGAAGCCTGCCATAGTCAAAATGGCCGTTTATCCAAACTCACCGATTTTTATATGCCGGGTAGAGATAAAAATGAGTTACTTGATCTCATCGGATGGCTGACTGTCTTAGCCACTTTGGTAGGTGTTTTATGACATGGATTAGGCCGCTTGATATTCGCTCACAAAGGAGGACAAAACTGATGGCACAAGTGATGATGTATAAACGCTTTGAACGATTTTGGCATTGGGCCCAAGCGTTATTAATCCTATCAATGTTAATCACCGGATTTGAGATTCATGGCACAATCCATTGGCTAGGCTTTGAAGCCGCCGTGAATACACATATCATTCTGGCATGGACATTAATTGGCTTATGGATATTTGCGATTTTCTGGCATCTCACCACAGGAGAATGGAAACAATATATACCGGCCAGTTTTGCACAAATCATGGTGATGGTGCGTTATTACACGATAGGTATCTTCCAAGGGGCAGAACATCCGTTCCATAAAACGCGCTTAAAAAAGCATAATCCTTTACAGCGCATGGCCTATCTTTCGCTACATGTCTTGATTTCTCCGATGATTTGGATATCGGGCCTATTATATCTGTTTTATGCCTCATGGGAGAGTTGGGGATTAGAAGGCTTCAGCTTAATGATCGTCGCCTTAATACATACCGCAGCCGCATTTGCCATGTTAGCGTTTTTGATAGCACACCTCTACCTCAGTATCACAATGAGTGACAAACCTTTTGGCAATATCAAAGCAATGATTACCGGATATGAAGAGGAATAAATCGGTAAAAGCAAGCCCTTGTTTTTAAGATTGTCGTTATAGGTTTATCCTTTATTATATCAAATCCTTGTAGTTATAGGTTTAAGTACAGAAGCACAAATAAACAGGTATTTTACCGCAAAGGGCAACCAAAATGGTATTGAAAAACCAGGGCAACCACAAGGGATTGCCCCTACAAACCGTTCGTAGGGGCAACCCTTGTGGTTGCCCCTTTTTAGGCAGGCTAGGTGGTCTTAGGATTGGAGCGATCCTGCACTAGTATAACGGAGGGTGAACAAACAGGAGGGGGAACAAACAGGAGGGGGAACAAGCTGGAGGGGGAACAAGCTGGAGGAGGGCAAACACAGATGTTCGCCCGATATGAAAATCGTATAATACAACATATTTGTAGGGCAGACTTGTGTGTCTGCCCTTTTGACTTAAACTTTACCTTCTTGTTTCAGTTCATCATACCATAATACATTATGGTGTTTGATAAAGTCTACGCTGATATTGCCGGATTTCATGGCTTCCAGACATTCAGGTTCTTCAATAATCGCAAAGTAAATATGGGCGATTACCCCAGTGATTACTAAGAAAACGCAACTAACATGTGCGACTAAAAACCAGCGGAAAATCGCGCCATATAGGGGATTTTCTGAAAAGTTCAGAAATTGTGGTCCGAAAAACAAGTATAATCCCGTAAAAGCGAGGACGATGGAACAAAAGATAAGCATCGTTCCCAATAGCCGTTGGGCCCCATTATAGCGTCCCTGCGGTGCTATAGGCACGTTTTTCATTAGCCCAAATAACTGAAGCAAATTGATGCTCATTGATTTCAGATCCCTTATGGCAGATGAAGGCGTCAGCACCAACACCTTTTTAAGAAAAGGCCAAACGATGTTGGTGAAATTGAGGATGATAAATAGCACAAAAACGCCTATCCAAATCATAGCCAAAATGGAATGGATTAATATCAGGTTCTCATTACCGCCAAAGAGTCCCTGCATAAATGTAGGCCAAAAAGCCGGTACCACTCGGACCAGTTCGCCTGAAATAATGCCAAAACCGGTGAGAAGCAACAGTAAGCGAATACCGGCATTGAACCAATGCATATAAATGCTTTTCTTTTCCCGCACATGGATCATTTGGGATGTATTGGTATCACTCATGGTTATTTCTCCTCCTGATTTTCGGATGTACTGACTTCATTGCGACGACCTATCAACTTCATCACGCCGGCACCTAAAAAGGTTAGCAACATACCACCGATGGCAATAGCCCCAATCGGGTTAACGATTTCCATGGTTTTACCAGAGAGATGACGATCATGTAATTTAGGCATGACTTCATCAGGTAAGGCTTCACCAGCGGTGTAGTAATAATGGTTAGGCCCAATATTGACTTCATCGGTGGTCAACCTGACCCATTCCTTCTCTTTCAAGAGTTTAGAGACTTCAGATTCCTGATCGTTCATATCACCGAAAATCAGGGCGCGGCCCACACAAGTTTGGACACAAGCCGGTTCCAGTCCTTTGTCAATACGCGGTTGACAGAAAGTACATTTGCTGATCGTATTGGTTACCGGATTAAGCCACCGCGCCTCATAAGGACAAGCGGGTACACAAAGCTCACAACCAGAGCAAATACAGTTATCCTGCAAGACGAGACCATCTGCCCGCTTATAGGCTGCACCAGAAGGACAGGCTTCTATACAGGGCGCGTCATCGCAATGTTGACAGCGGCCCGGAAATAACATGACTTTGGGCTGATCGTTTTGAACCCACTCCACTTCTTTCACCCAGTCACGGGTGTAGCCCATTGGCGTTTCCCATTCTGCGCGGCAGGCAACGACACAAGCTTTGCAGTTAATGCAGCGAACCGTGTCAGCTAACATGACATATTTTTTTGTCATTTTTTAATTCCTCCTTATACCTTTTCAACCTTGACAAGAGATAGACCCATGCTCATGGAACCGACATGTGGGTCTACTGCATAAGAAGCCAAATCGGAGTCGGCTACACCTTGGCCGTATGCTGTGGTCATGCGTTTATCCCAGTGACCAAAACCATGTACCATGAAAATAGTGTCTTTGCGAATTCGGGCAGTCACTTTTGCCTTGATTTCTCCATCGCGCCCTTTACGATCAGTGACTTTAACGAGATCGCCTTCTTTAATTCCTCGTTTAGTCGCCGGTTCTGGATGAATCCACAACACGTTTTCACGCATCAAATCAGCCGTCCAGACATTATCCTGAGTACGGGCGTGCGTATGGAAGCCGATGCGCCCAAAAGTCATGTGAAATTCGTCTTCATTCGGACGAACTTGTTCCACGTAATCCAAGGCTTTATCATATCCCATCTGTTTGAGCATTCCAGGGATGAGTTCCGCTTTGGTACTGCCACCTGGCGTTTTAATTTTCAACTTACCACCATGGTCAAGTGGAAAATTCTTTGCCGGATCGGCCGGGATTTTGAGAATCCCCACTTTCTCAATTTCAGCCAAGGATGAGCCGGCTTTTTTCAGTCGATCATCCAATAACTCTTTAATGGAGTCATGCGGAAAGTAAGCACCCAACTCCATGCGGTCAGCGAGTTGCTTACAGATTGTCCACGCATCACGAGTGTCATGCAGTGGTTTCATAGCGGGCATCCGCACTGCAACATAGCCTTCCCGGGCCCCACCGACTTGCAAATCATCATAGCGTTCAAGATAGCTCGCTTCGGGCAAGAGAATATCGGCATACATATTCATCTCATTGGGAATAACATCACCTGCGACATAAAAATCAACCGTTTCAAGGGCTTTACGAATGATATCGTAATTCGTGCTGTTCAGAAAACCATTCCCACCGGCTGTTATCAAGGCCCGAATCGGATAAGGCTTTTGTTCTGCCATCGCGCGCCACATTTCATTGGTTAAACCATACTGCGCGTTGGCAATTGGCCAACGTCCCATAACACCAGCACCGTCAGCACGGTGGTATTTACCCGATTCGTCCTGAATATGTGCGAGTGGAATCTCGGGTTGCTCGTAATTAAAATCACCCCCACTGTCATTACGAAGAGCAGTAGCATGTTCAAATTCCGGCAAATCTATTTCTGGAACCTTGTACTTTTGAGGTGTAAAAACGCCTCCCTTACGGCCCCAAACCCCAAACAAGGTATTCAGAATGGTGATTGACATCCCCGTACCGAAGTCATTAGAACTTCGGGTCAGCCGGCGCGGTGAATAAACAAATACTGATGGGGCTTTGGCAGCCATTTCTTTCGCAAGGCGGCGAATATCTTTGGCAGGTACTTCTGTGATGGGTTCTGCCCATTCGGGCGTGTATTTCTGCACCCGTTGTTTGAGTTCATCAAAGCCTACGACATATTCAGCTATGAACTGTTTGTCATACAATTCTTCGTTGATCACCACATTGATCATGGCCAACAAGAAGGCATGATCGGTCAATGGACGAATGGCATAATATTCATCAGCCTTAGAAGCCGTGATGCTATAGCGCGGATCGAAATAAACGACTTTGGCACCATTGGCAACGCCATTTACCCAGCCCAAGGTTTCGCCATTATGCAATGATTCGGTGATATTACGTCCCATCATCAGGAAGTATTTACAATTTTCCAAATCGAGGGTTTCGTTACCCGTCAGGTTGCGCCCCATTATCATCATATTAGACAAGCCGCGAGGGCCACAACAGAGACCAAAAACAGGACTCGTTGTATTAGGGGTACCGAAAGCATGGGCGAGGCGATGATAAGGTTTCTCCCAGCTACCGTGACCAATCAAAGCCAGTGCTTGAGGGCCATATTTCTTTTTGACTTTGAGGAGTTCCTTGGCAGTTGTGTCCAATGCCTCATCCCAAGAAATCTGTTTCCATTTTCCTTCACCCCTTTTACCCACGCGCTTCATAGGATGTTTGAGACGATTCGGGGCATACGCAACCATTAATCCAGCGTTGCCCTTTCCACAGACTACACCCCAGTTGTTAGGATGTTCTGGATTGCCATCAATTTTGACGGCTTTACCATCGCGAGAGCGGATTTTTAAACCGCAACGCCAGTAGCACATATCGCAGAAACCGAAGACTTCTGTGGTTTCTTTTAATTTTTCAGGGTCATGGGGAGCATTGATTCTTGCTAGGGCTTGGCTAGGCAGCCCTGCAATCGTCAGTGCTGTACCCCCAGCCGTTGCGCCTAAAAAGGCACGGCGAGAAGGGTCAAAGTGGGTTTGGGTACTCATTATAATTAAAACTCCTTCACTAGAAAAACCTGACAGGTTGAAAAAACCTGTCAGGTTGAAGAAAAAACCTGTCAGGTTGAAAAAACCTGACAGGTTTTAAAAACCTGTCAGGTTTATAAGAAAATCGGCTGCTAATTGGTAATAGAGTATTGGGTTCGCTTGCTTGAGTTCCGCTATAAATTGCGGCATCCAGCGAGCGCAATGTTGTTCCAATAGTTGCTGTTGTGTTTGCCGCGCTTTTTCATCATCTTGACTGGCAAGATAGGCTAGAAATTCTAGTTCTGAGACGATATGGTCTGGCAATAAACCACTGTTTTCAGCGACTTCTATACCCTGTTCCGCCATCATCTTTTTGATTTCTAAAGTCGAATTCCCCATCAAGCTCTGATCAGATTCCAGCCAATATGAAGCAAACGGCTGAACCGGTTTATTAGGAAAAGCTAAAATGAATAATCGACTATATTCTGTTTCTAAATCCTCTTTATAGTTTAGTTGTGGTTTTAACGCCATTAATATTGGCAACTCAGGCGCATTTTTGGGTATCGTTTGCAAGAGTTCATTGAGTAAGCTACGCAAATTTTCGATGCGAGCGGGTGTAGGTTGGTTGAATAACCCGCTTGCTAAAAGATAAAGCTGAGGTTGTCTATTCACTTTTTTAATGAGTTCACTCAAAATCCTGATAGAATTTGTACCAATTAAATACAAATCATTGATTTTAAAAAGATTTTTTGAATAACAAGTAAATAAAATCAAGCACTTAGCCAAGAAATATCTTGTTTAATGATATAAAAAATGAAACGCATATTATCAGATTTATGGAAATAGTCAATTTTTTTATGAAGAATTGCATAACATAAGTTATTCAATATATTCTAATTTTCTGATGAACTAATGAAATTATAACTTGTTTATTTGATTTTTATGGATTACCTATAGAAAAATCACAATTAGATAAAAAGTAATGAGTCATTTCAGTCGTTTAGATATTCTAATATTCTAATATTACAAAATATTAATATTAGAATACTATTATCTGTGCGTGATTGAGGGTAAAAAAGGGAGATTTGGCCTTAATTGAATGGGGTGTTGGTAGTAGAGACGCGATGCTTCACGTCTCTCGTTTTTTGTAGAGACGCGATGCTTCACGTCTCTCGTTTATTATTTGGCCTTAATTGAATGGGGTGTTGGTAGTAGAGACGCACTGCGTGCGTCGGAACGGCCGTAGAGACGCGATGCTTCGCGTCTCTCGTTTATTTCTTTGCGCCTCGAAGCGTATCTTGTTTGTTGCGAAGCATCGCGTCTCTACGCTTCTATTAAAATACCTGAAAATTTATGGTTCAGTACTTAGACGTACTGCGTGCGTCGAAATGGTAGTAGAGACGCACGCAGTGCGTCTCTACAAAAGCATTAACGGTTGCTTAAGACTCTGAAGTCTTTTATATAACCTTCTAACCGTTTTATGGCTTTTTGACGTTGTTTTGGGATTATCAAGGGATCGATTTGTAGAATCAGGGCTTTGGTTGCGTCTGCCATGTTTTCAAATTTGGCTTGAGATTCAACTGGATAGCTTGGTGCTATCACCCATGCCTTTAATAAGACTTCGATTTCAGATGAAGACGGTTTTTCGCGTAAAAACCGAATCAATTCTTCGCGTTTCATTTGCCGATAAGCTGCCCAGTCTTCTTTGATGTCGGGTAAGCTAAAAGTCAATCTTGTAATCTGTTTTTTTTGTGTTTTATTGAAGTTACCAAACCAGTCTTCCATCTTATCAATGATTTTGTCAGCCCGTTCTTCTAGCCGTTTTTTGATTTTTACAGCCGATTTTTCCCCCTTATTTTCTTGATGGGGTTTGATCACTTTTCGCTCAAAATAGTCGATTTGATCAGGATGGAGGCTTGACAGAAAAGAGGCCGTATCCGGTAGTAAGTGGCTGAAAAGTGTTATGAGACGTGCGTCAACGCTATCAAAAGCCCAATCCAGTTCTTCTTGTGTCAAACCATCTTGTGCCTTAGCCTTCAACATCACCAAAAAGTGGGCATACAGTGGCAATTCATTTTTGCGATGCCATGCAAAATGTTCTGTTAAGCGTTGTTTTATAAACCGGTTTTGCATCTTAGTGACACCGAAATAGTAATCGATCCGGTGGATGAGTAACCAATCAGCGTAGTTATAGGCAATTTGGGTGGTACTACAACTGCTTAATCCGCTACTGAGCAAGATAACAATCAGTAAAGCAGAAAATGACGATAGAAATTTTTTCATATTTCGTTCTAGTTGGGGAATGGTAGATAACATTATATCATTTTTTAAGATTCAAAAGGTCGAACACGTAGGTTCGCCCCCTTGGTGTGAAATGATTTTGCGTTCGTAGGGGCGAACCTACGTGTTCGCCCTCAAACTTGACAATTCATTTATCCCCATAATGCATGGTATTAACAAATCGTCTTTGGCATATATTATGCCTGTATGCTAGATGATCCCTTTTGATCGCTTTAGATTCAATTGAAATGCTGACATAAGATATTGATATTGATAACAAATAACCCTTACACATCAAACAAACTATCTTTATTGACAATGCAATGGATATGTTTAAACAAATTTCTTTAAAATCATTTCATTATAAAAATATCTTTCAATCATGTAGAGACGCGATGCCTCGCGTCTCTAAATTATTAATTTAATTAATAAATAATAAATGATGTTCACTCTATCAGAAAAAATTTTGGGCCGTGATTGGCTTATTGGTTTGATTATCGGTATTATTCTAATTATTAGCACTTATAGCTGGTTACAACCCTTAGAACAGATAGCTTATGATTGGAGTATTCGACAAATGAATCGTCATGCCAATGATAAAATCGTTGTCGTAGCCATTGATGAAAAGAGTTTAGCTCAACTCGGTGACTGGCCTTGGTCGCGCTCCGTTTTAGCGCAAATGATTGATTTATTAGGCCCTTATAGTCAAGTGATTGGGACAAGCTTGGGACTCGCTCAAGCTCAAACCCATCCAGGGCAGCTTTATTTGGACGAATTGGCAACATTTTATACTCATTCGAAATCATTAAATGTCTTACATGAGCAGTTGGCGCAATTGGATACTTTAATAGATAAAGTCAAACGAATCAGAACACGATATGCTAAAGATAAAAAATATATTAAAAAACTGGATAAATTTTATAACAATTCTGTTTTATTGAGCGAATTACCTGACACTCTAACAACACTTCAAGATAAATTACAAGCGGCCCGGGTTGATTTGGATAGTGATCTCAGATTAGCGAATAGTTTTAAACAAGCCGATCAAGTGATCTTAGGTATGCCATTTATGTTTGAAGGTGAAGCGCGTTTAGCCCCGACTTTGCCAAATTATGTGCAAAAACAGTGTATTAAAGTTATCAGAGCGCCATTTGATAATTTGGGTAAAATAGCGCAGCCACCATTAGGAGTAAATGCCATGCCTCCGCTTCCTATTTTGGGTAAAAGTGTGTCAGGAATAGGTCATTTTAATCTGCTTGATGCTCGCCATCTCCCTCTGGTTGTCAAATATCAACAGAGCTATTTTCCTTCACTCCCCCTGTTATTGGCCGCTAAAAGTCTTGGCTATGATGCTAACAACATTGAGATCAGATTAACTAAGGGAATCAGCTTAGGTGAATTACAGATCAATACAGATTCAGCCTTATATCTGCGGCCTTTTTTTTATCAAGACACTCAACAATCCTCATTCAGAGTGGATTCATACATCGATGTCTTATTAGGGCGAATACCGGCCACTCAATATCAAGATAAAATTGTCTTAATTGGTATAACCGCGCCTCATGAGACTGTATTACATTCGACACCGCTTGGAGAGATGCCCTCAGTATTAGTTTTAGCCCATACCTTGAGCAGTTTGCTGAATCAAGATTTTTTTAGAGTGCCCAATTGGGCACTGGGATTACAAACCAGCGCATTCATCCTAGTAGTCGCCTATCTGGGGTTTTTATTGCCCACTTTGAAACGGCCATACGCCGTGATGGTGTTAACATCTAGCACTTGATTTCTTAGTTACTCCTAACCACTCTTACTCAATTTGAGTCAGAAATTGGTGTTTGAAAAATATTTGCTTGACACTTCTTTTCAATCTATATACCGTTCGACTAGCGATACACTTAAATTGACAAACCTAAAAAATGAAAAAAGCTAAAAAGATCACTAGAATTGCGTATAGCGATGATCTCAATCAAGCGAAATATGAAGCATTAACTGAGATTGCCGGGCGGTGCGGTTCAGTCCGTACAGAAGTTTGGCATAATTATGGCTCAATCAGTGGGCTTGACGCTAAATTCCGGAAAGTTCGTGATTCATTCCTAGCGGCCGGACATATCAAGAATCTACCGCAAAGAATTTGGCGAGCGACGTTATCTGATGTGTTAGGTGACATAAAAGCCAACCGAGAAGCCGCTAAAATAAACGTTAATAGCTATATCTTTAGAAATGTTAACGACAAAAATAAGCGT
>Ga0164318_10000252_pt1 | contig 37455 bp, 27 predicted proteins | sample GuaBasSedimGuay9_FD_113734 | JGI IMG/M metagenome (GOLD analysis project Ga0164318, IMG submission 113734) | Subseafloor sediment microbial communities from Guaymas Basin, Gulf of California, Mexico - Guay9, Core 4571-4, 0-3 cm | ecosystem: Environmental > Aquatic > Marine > Hydrothermal vents...
AAGGTAAGCTCGTGCCCCCTGGCTTGTACATTTACAGGATAGAGGTCGAGGTAGGTGAGGGGGACAGCGAAGTCGCATCTGGGACCCTGGCTGTGGTCTATTAGTCTGCTTTGCTGCTATGCCCCTGCCATCGAGCAAGGAGGAAGGCCCGGGGAAGAACCTTACGAGGTCACGATCAAGTTCTACAAGACCTTGGAGGAATTCGAATCTCCGGGCGTCCCTCTGGCCGATGTGGGGGAGGCCGACAGGTACAGACCTGGCAGTCCCGTATGGGTCCCCGACGATGAGGTGGCCAGGCTCAGGGCCAGGGGAGCCCTCGTGCCCATAGAGGGGCTGAGGGTCGTCCTGGTGGACGGGAACAGGAAGGTTCAGGGCCGCACCGATGGCTCTGGAAGGGTGAGGTTCGAGCTCATCTCGGGGAGGACGTACTACATAAGGGTGTACTTCGGCACGCACGAGTGGTTCAGGAAGGTATTCCTGCTCCCCTTCTGGGTCGGGATGCTCGGGAAGGTTGAGGGTGAGGAAACCAAAAGCTCCATCGAAAGGAGCATATTCGTCTCCCCGAGCGGCGATATAAGGAGGAGGCCGTATTGATCAAGCTTCCCCTGCTGTTGGTCCTCTTCCTCGGAAGTCCATCCGCCCAGTTCCTCTCCAGGTCGTACTATCCCTTCTGGGACGAGGTGTACGAGAACTACGGAAGGGAGGTGTACAGAGATTACCCGCTCAGGCCGGAGAGGAAGATATACGACCCGTTGGGCATATACCTTATAAAGGGGATCGATCTGGTCAGGTTCGAGGAGTTCAGGACCTTGGCTCCTTTCAGGAGCTCTTCCTTGGTGAAGATGGAGGATTACGGGGAAGTGTTCGATAAGCTCGTAATAGCGGACGAAAGCTACATGGGCTGGGCGAACGTGGCGATGGTCGGGAATGCGATAAGGACCAGGTTCACACAGTGCACCCTGAGCCTGGCGAGGTTCAACGGGGTGAGGTGGGACGCATCCTCAAGGAAGAACAGGTTCTCTATATTGGGCTCGAGGATATCCAACCCCCAGATAGGGGAGATGGACCCGGAGATGGTCGAGCATTTCGCACCCCTGTTCATGGAGTTCTTCGGGACCTTCATGTTCGGCGGGCGCTGGGAGGGCACGTTCGGGGACGTGCTGGAGCTTGGTACCACATTTTTGAACCTCCACAGGGCTGACGGGCTCAGGAGGAGGGGCTCCATAAGGGGTGTGGTTCCGAGCATCACACCGTGGATACCGGTGGTATACGTTGTGTTCAGCGATGACTCCCCGGAAGATGGGGGCGGGGCTGAGGTCTACGACGTCCAGATCTTCGTAAACGGGGTCAGGAGGGACGACATAAAGCCCGAGGTCAGGAAGATAAGGGATGTGGTTAGGCTGAGGAAGCCTTTCATGACCCTCAGGGACATCCCCCACATCCGGAGGGACGGTCCGTGGCTCGTCAACACCCTCACGTACTCCTATATGTTCGAGCAGAAGAAGAGGAGGGGGGACGGGGGACTGTTCGCTAAGGATGGGTTTGACCCGGGACCTGAGGTCCCCCTCAGGGCGGACGGAACGGACGTGCTGGTGTTCAAGTACGAGATCCCTTCCGATGCTAAGGCCTTAAGGTTCAGAGCGTTGGTCTCAGGAGATTACTGCATAGATGTCGCATCCGGGCTGAGCTGGGCCTTCACGTGGGAGGACTGGCACAACGTGGCGAGGGCCAGGGGCAAGCCCAAGGGAGGCTCCAACCTGGGATGGGTAAGCTTCGAATATGGCTTCCCGACGGGGATGAGCCTCTACGGAGCAGATTTCAGGCTCAGGCTCGGAGGGTTCAAGATAGAGGGGGAATATTCGAACTACGAGGGGTACTTCCAGCTTCCCGTGCCAGGAGGGAAGAGGAGCACCCTGAAGGGTGGGGTGTACTTCCTCAGGGCGCTCAGGACCTCGCCGAGGTTAGATCTGGGCTTAGAGGTGTTCAGGTTCCTTCCAGGGTACACCACCTCGTTCCCCATATGGAAGGACGACAGGCCTGGGAGGGCAGGGGTGGTCAACTACGAGCTAGTGGACGACAACGACGACCAGGACGAGTGGCCGGACACCTGGGAGAACTGGGACCCCCTCGATCCCCATTACAACCCTGAGGAGCCCGGCCTTCCGTGGGAGGCCCAGATGAACCTGAGCCCCCCCGCAAGGGTGGGGATGGGGGTATATCCCGGTCTGGACGTGGACCAGGATGGGAGGCCCGACTACAGCACTTCGGAGAGCATATTCCTCAGCTACTACGTCGATCCGTTGGGCTACGTTTACGGGGACGACTTCAACAACAACGGTGTCGTGGACGTCAGGGAGGATGACAACAAGCCCGACTATCCATACGATGTTGACAGCCAGGGCGGGCACCTTTTCTTGAGGTTCAGGCCAGTTGAGGACATCGCCCTGAGGTTCGGACTGTACGACGTGAGGAGGATAGCAGGGTGCGGCAGGAACTTCGTGGGGTACGGAGAACTCGGCTACACCCGGAGGTTAAGGTTCGGAGATCTCAGGTTCAACTACATGGTCAAGAGGGTCATGGACGACATCCCGGACGATGTGTACTCGATCGGGAGGTGGTGGCTGGTGAGGCACGACCCCTTGGACATGAAGGACAGCATAGTTCACATATTCTTCCTGGACTCACACCTGAACACCATTAAGGATCTGAACATAACGAACAGGTTAAAGTTTAACTTGAACTTGAAGAGGGACGGGGGCAGGGTTACGGACGTGACGTGGGTCAGCAAGGCCGACTACACTTTCAAGCTCGGGAGGGTCTCGATAAGGCCCATGTTGAAGTATACCTTCGGCAGGTTCAAGAGGACGGACCCTCCCAGGACCGAAGTTGGATATTCCCTCCTCCCCCTCCTCAGGGTGGATGTGCCGCTGGCGCGGAGCTCCAGGCTCAAGTTCGGGCTGAAGGGATATCCCTTCCCCTATATGTCGAGGGACCCGCTCCATCCGGCCGAGGACCTGGATTCCAGGGGGTACGTCATCGTATTCGAGAACAGGAGCAAGTATCTGGGTTACGACGTGATCTTTCAGATCATATCCGAAAGGAGGATGGAGAGGCGTCCTGGGATGGGAAAGGTTGGGGAGAGGGATTACGCAAGGTACGAGGTGAGGGTATATGCTGAGTAGGGCCGCCCTTCTGGTGCTGCTGCCCTCTGCGGCGTTCTGTCAGCTCCTCTTCGAGCCCGGGGAGGAGTACGAGAACTACGGAAGGGAGGACTATAAGAGATATGGTAAGTCCATATTTTACAGGATATTGAATCCAGTATACGATGAGATGGGGGACTTCGTAACAAACGGTGTGGAGATATTCTCGCTGAGGGAGACGCACACCGTATATCCAAGGCCGGGAAGCAGGCTCTGGAAGGGGGAATATTTCTACAAGTACGTGAACGGGCTGGTTGTCTCCCACAACATCTTGGGCAGGAAGTACATGAGCATAGCGGTTGGGGACAACATAAGGACGAAGTTCACCCCCCTTTCCTTGGACATGGCCAACCTGAACGGTATACGCTGCGACCTGGATACAGGTCCGGACAAGTTCACCCTCGTCACATCGAGGGTCGACAGGCCCATATTCAACCTGGACGACAGCAAGACACACAACAAGGAGATACACCTCCCCAGGTACGCCACCTACCTGCTCGGGGGCCACTGGGAGAGGAGGATAGGGACCTTGACCGTAGGTGGGACTTACGTAAACCAGTTCAGGGTGGACAGCATGGTGGGGACCGAGAGGAACAGCCTGAAGGGGACCCTTCCGAAGGATGGCTATCCTGTGGCCTACTTGGTCTTGAAGCTCGCAGATGGCTCGGAACAAAGGAAGGGAGGGGCAAGGATATACGATGTGGAGATATACATGGACGGAAAGAGGAGGGAAGTACCCGTCCTGGTGACCCAGCACGATGCGAAGGTGATAGATCTTGAATATCCGAACGGGGACAGGGGGTTCCCTAAGCCCATACCTCCCTACGTCCAGTTCATCAGGGGCGACCTGCCCACCAAGCCCTTCGGCACATTCCAGGCGGAGGGGAGCAAGTACGTGCTGTACTGGTTCGAAATGCCCGAGGACCTGGGATGCAGGTCGGTGGAGTTCAGGGTGGTAGTTTCGGGAGACTACCTGTTGAGCCTCTCCGAGGTGTACGTGGCAAACCCCTTAGCTCCGAAGACGGACCCCCTAAGGAGGTACGGGGCCACATATTTCTACGAGGTCGCTGGCGCCAAGGGGAGCCCCGAGAACTACAACGACGTGGAGGTTGTAAGGTTCAACTACGGTAGGCAGACCAGCAACACCGTGGCCGGGCTCCATCTCAGGCTCGATTCCAAGGAGCTCTTCGTCAACGCAGAATATAAAAGGCGCTTCGACTTCAGGCAGTTCCTGAACGGGTCCGGCGAGCACTTCCTCTCCACAGCCGATGCCTTCTACGTAAACCTCAAGAGGTATTCCCGCAAGTTCTCGTTCGGAGGCGAGCTGTTTTACATATCCCCCTTCTACAGCACGATGATATCCGTGAACGACCTTTCGTACGCAACCTCTTACCTGAGGAGCATAGACAGCCCGTTTACGGATGCCGAAATGTTCTTGAAGAACAATACATTAGAGTTCGACACCGTGGACGACAACGACGATAAGGACAGGTTCCCTGACAAGTACTTCCTCCTCAAGAAGGCCGACAACAACGGAGTCTTCCCGGGCCAGGACGAGGACATGGACGGAAGGCCGGACGTCAACGAGAACGAGAACGACATCCCGGACTATCTTGAGCCCTTCCTTCTCTACGACGTCAACCCACAGGAGTTCGACTACGGCGACGACATGAACAACAACGGCATCATAGACATAAGGGAGGACGACGACAAGCCCGACTACCCGTACGATGTGGACTCAAAGGGATACCACATCTTCCTTGAGCTCGAACCAACAAAAGGACTTAAGTTTACATTGGGCCACTACGATGTCCGCCAGATCCTGGCCGGGGGTAGGAACGTTGTGAGTTACCTCAAGCTCGACTACTCTAAATACTTACCTTTCCTGGCCGACATCCACCTCGTTAACTTCTCGAAGAGGGTGAGGGACGACATAAAGGACGATGTCTTCCAGTTCCAGCAAGGCATACCTTCTTCCTTCAATCCAGACCCGAGGTCGAGGTTCGGTGTAACGAACATAAGGACGGTCCTGGTCGAGGATAGACTTCTCATGAAGGACAGCTTCGTGAACACTTCCTACATGAAGGTCAGGTTCCTGGGTGTCAAGGGGTTGAACTTCGAGCAGAGCCTTAAGGTGGAGCTTAACAGGCAGTTCCTCGGAAGGTCCAAGAACGACATATGGAGGTGGGCCTACGTGCTCAAGGGGGATTACACGTACAGGTTCGGGAGGTTAAGCATAAGTCCGAAGTTCAAGTACATGGCTTACAGGGTACACGACCGTAAGGATGCCGTCGTGCACGCTCACGAGGCCTACTTCTTCCCGATACTGAGGGTGGACTACACGCTCACGCCGAGGACCAAGATAAAGTTCGGGGCCCAGGGCTTCCCCTTCCTGAAGGGAACGTACAGGGACTTCATAAACAGGTTCAGGGACTACACTTCCCAGGATTACATAATAATGCTGAGCAACATATCCACTTATAGGGGATACGAACTCAGCTTCAATGTCGGCTACGAGGTAAGGAAGCAGACGTATAAGGACAGGAGGAGGGCCTTCGAGGACGTGGATTACGGGTTCTTCTTCTTAAGGTTCATAGTCGGGGTCAAGGAAATATAAGGGGGTGCTCCCCGGGAAAGGAGGAGAGATGGTCAGGCTAACGCTAGCAGGTCTGTTGGCCTTGGTCCTGGCGGGAACTGTGGCCGCCTACGAGAAGCCGGAGGGTGAGGTCCTTGTACAGAGCTGGGGCTTCGAAGCTCCTTCGAGCTGGTACCGAATATGGCCCTTCCAGTTCTTTTACTGGTGGCAGTTCGCCGACACCACCACCTTCAGGGCTGAAAGGGCCGCCCATACCGGGAAGTGGGGCCTCGTGCTCACCCATCCCTCGTGGATACCCGAGGAGCACGGGGGCACCCCGTACGCCATTTGGGGCATAAGCTACATCCCAGGCGCAAAGTACAGGGTGTCGTACTGGGCCAAGAGCGACGGGGTCATAGAGGTCCACGGCGAGATATACTGGAGGTCGGAGCACAAGGATGGGACCTTGGTTTCCTTCGAGCCTTACAAGGGCACAGAATGGAAGCAGTTCTCGTACGAATGGACCGCCCCGACCCTGGATAAGACCGAGGGCAAGGAGGCTTTCCTTGCGGTTTGGTTCTGGCCCAGACCAAAGCGGACGGACGGGGAGGCGTACGTGGACGATGTCGAGGTATGGCTCATCGGGTACGAGCTGCCCGTGGATGAGATGACCTGGGGTAGGATAAAAGCTAGCTTCAAGTAAAATAGTAACTTACGGGGAGCACCCCCTTAAGGGGGCAACATGTGGACGTTGACGGCACTCCTCTTGGTAGCACATGCCTCGGTTCCACCCACCTTCATCCCCAGCAGGAACTTCATAATGAAGCAGGTGGGGGGGTACGAAAACTACGCCTTCACGGGCTACGAGAACTACAAGACCATAAGGTATCCTTATGTCACCTCGAAGAGGCCGATCTACGACCCCATGGGCGACTTCCTGATGAGGGGCATAGATGTCTACTCATGGATAGAGAGGAGGGGGGAGGGATGGGCGTACACGAGGATAAGGAAACCTGCGGTATACAGGACGATATTCGACTACGTGATCATAGGCTCGGACAGTTGGGGAAGTTCATCAGGGAAGATTATAGTGGCCAACGAGATAAGGACCAAGTTCACTCCCCTAACCTTCAACCAGGCCCAGTTCAACGGCATAAGGGCTGACATAGCAACCGAAGACGACAGGGCCAGCTTCATCCTTTCCCGTTTCACGAGGCCGATATTCGCTGGCAGGTATTCCACCGGAGAGGGGTTCTACCCACCGGACATGGGGCTGCTTTTAGGTGGCCACTGGGAGAGGCAGGTGGGGGTGATGACCCTGGGTGCCACCTTCTACAACGCCCACACCTACGATCGTATGTCCTCCCCAGGGGAGGGAGACTTCGTCAGGGGGACCATAAACCAGAACATACCGGTCCCGATGATCGTAGCTGTCAGGGTATCGGACGACTCGCCGGAAGACGGGACGGGGCCGGTTGTGTTCGACGTTAGGGTTTACATAAACGGCCGGATCAGGCCCGACGTCAGGCCGGACGTTATAAAGAGGGATTCCAGGCAAAACTACACGGCCATATGGGAGAAGGACCCCTCGGACCCGACCGGCAAGACCTTCAGGAGGAAGGGCCAATACGCCCTGTTCGTCCCGGCGGGGTACTTCCAGTGGAACAGGGAGAGGTTCAGGGGATGGGAATATCCCCTCTACGCCGATTACTTGTACCGCATGGACATAGAGAGGGGAGAGATATCCCCCGAGGAGATAGCTAATCCAGCCGACCCCAACGAGATGCTCAGGAGGTTCCAGCTCGTAAGGGATTTCCCCATGAGGGCGGACGGGTACGATGTCCTTATGTTCTACCTGGACCTCTCGAGGCTCGGGGAGGATTATATAAGTTCCGTGAGGATGGACCTGCTTATCGGCAACGATTACAGGATAGATATATCCACGATAGGGGCCTCCCAGAGCTTGAGCGAGAAGAGCTTCTACAAGAGGGGGTACACAGAAAGGTACCAGCCCAGCTACTACCAGCTCGTAAGGAGGGCGCCGGGTAATGTGAAGGACCTTTCGAACGTCGGGTGGGTGAGGGTGGAGATAGGGCACCAGACGGGCCTTACGGTGCGGAGCCTGAACTTCCATGCGAACTTCAGGGGGCTCGAGGTGAACGCAGAATATGCAAGTAGCACCCTCTACTTCCAGTACCCGGACGGAAGGCCGGCCCCCCAGACCGAGGACGAGAGGAAGGCGAGACAAGGTAACATATATTCCAGGAAGAGGCTGGGCGGAAGGTGGAAGATGGACGGGAAGGCTTATTACCTCAACCTCCACAAGGAGGGGAGGAGGTTCGGGTTCGGCTTCGAGTACTTCTACATGGGTCCTTACTACACGACCACGATAGTGACCTACAACAGCTACGCAGGGGCTGGAGTCCTGAGCTCCAGGCAGTTCGCACCTTGGGATTTCGTGGAGGACAACGACGACAACGACAGGTTCCCGGACCTGAACTCCCCAGACCCGGTGCCCGGCATAGGAAGCCACGGGTACGAGCCGGACGGGGTCTTCCCCGGCAAGGACGAGGACAAGGACGGCATCCCCGACACGAACAGGAACGGCAACGACCTGCCGGACTACGTTGAACCCTTCCTGATGTACTACGTGGAGCCGGACGAGTACGCATACGGCAGGGACATGAACAACAACGGGGTGATAGATGTCAGGGAGGACGACAGGAAGCCCGAATATCCTTACGACCCGGACAGGAAGGGATACCACGTGTACCTGAGGCTGAGCCCGACCCGATTTTTAAGCCTGACCCTGGGCAGGCTCGACAGCAGGGAGGTGGCGGGAGGAGGGGTGAACAAGGTCAACTATGCTAAGCTCACCCTGGACGTGGCCAAAACCGGTATGGGAAGGGTCTTCGCCGAGTTGAAGTTGAAGGACGTGCGGGACGACATAAGGGACGATGTGTTCAAGTACTCCGAAAAGCCAGGTGGGGTCTACGACCCCATGACCGGATACGGTGCGCTCTACAAGGCCACGTACACCGAGGACCCCTTAGACTATAGGGACAGCTTCGTGAGGACCTTGTACGTATCTGCGGACGTGACCCCCGTCCAGGGGCTAAACTTCCACGCAAGCTTGAAGGAGGAGCTGAACGACCAAAGGTGGCTGTCCGACAGGGTGGGGTTGACAGCGGCCGTGAGCAGGATGGACTACACCTTCTGCTTGGGCGGGCTTAAGGTGACCCCTGCCTTCAAGCTGCAGTGGCTCAAGAAGACGAGGAAGAGCACGAGGGTTCCCCTCATGCACGAGGTCAGGCTTGTGCCCATCTTGAGGTTGAAGTACCAGCTCGCTCCGAAGGTGGCCATCAGGTTCGGGGCTCAGGGGTTCCCCGGGCTGGAGCACAGGTTCCTGAACTTCACCGAGGGGAGGAAGAACTTCAGGGAGAAGACCTACATCTTGGACTTCGTCAGCTCCTCGGAGTACTGGGGATACAAGGTATGGATGAACTTCGGACTCAAGTTCGAACAGAAGGAGTTCGACGACCCCTTCAGGAAGGTCGATAACGTCAAGTACGCTTCCTACTTCGCAAGGGTGGTATTAAGTTACTGATGGAGGGGAGATGGCAAAGTTAATGACCGCCCTCCTGGTCGTGGTCACGGTTGTGCTGACGAGGTTCGCTCCGACCGCTGACGAGCTTAAGGCTTACTTCGAGCAGGCCCAGAAGTTCTACGCCTCCGGAGCGTACGAGCAGGCCCTGGACAAGTACAGGAAGATAATAGAGGTCGAAAGCAGGTTCATAGATAAGTCCAAGGTGTTGGTCTCGGTCGGAGGGATGGATGTCCCGGTCGACGAGGCCGCCCTCTACCAGTCCGGCAACTGCTACTTCAAGCTCTTCGTCGAGGCCAAGGACAGGGCAGAGGGTACCTTCGACCCGGAGGAACGCAGGAGGTACGAGGCCGAGGCCCGTAGGTACCTGGACCTTTCCATATCCTCCTTCTCCGAGGTCGAATCCAAGGCGAGCGATACGAAGCTCAGGGCCCTGGCCCAGAAGAGGCTCGTGGACCTCCTTTATCACGATGGAAGGTACAAGGAAGTGGTGGAGCAGGCCGAAAGGCTTATGGCGAGGTACCCCACCAGCGAATACGTCGTAGATGCCCTTTACAACATAGGATGGAGTTACTTCAAGATGGGGGATTACCAAAGGAGCATCCAGACCTTCGAGGAACTGGTCAGGAGGTTCCCTGAGGATTACAGGACCGACAGGGCCCTGTTCCAGGTGGGCGAGTGTTACTACAGACAGGGCAAGTACGACCTCGCCTCCGAGTACTACCGGAGGATAGTGGAGAAGTATAGGATAGAGGAGCTGACCGAGCAGGAGATCCAGAGGATGGAGAGGGAGAAGCTCGCAGGGCTGGTGGACGAGACGGCGTTGGAGCTTGCCGGAAAGGCCCAGCTGAGGGTGGGGGATTGTTACGCCCAGCTCGGCGAGCTTAGGAAGGCGGCCGAGGTCTACGGAAAGGCGGCCAAGGTGTTCGGAAGGTACAGGTGGGTGGTGGAGCAAGCTTACATAAGGCTGGCCGATGCGTACCTCGAAAGGGGGGAAGTGGAGGCAGCGGCGGATGTGTACAGGGATGCGATAGATAGGGTCGAGGATAAGTTCTTCAAGGCGAAGATGCAGGCCCTGGTGGCGAAGCTATATTACGATGCCGGGAAGTTCGAGGAGGCGATCAGGGAGTACGACCTCTACATGAGGGCGTACGGGGAGGTGGCGGATAGGACCCAGCTTTCTTTGGCGGAGGCGGAATATAAGATAGGAAGGGCGTTCTTCGAGATGGGTAAGAAGCTCGACTCGTCCGAGGAGTACGAGGAGGCCATATCGCACTACACGAGGATACTCGAGAAATGGCCGGAAAGCAGGATGGTGGTCGCAGCCAAGTTCAACATAGCCCTCTGTAAGCAGATGATGGGAAGGTTGAGGGAGGCGCTGGAGGGGTTCTCCTCCATAGTGGACGAGCACCCCAAGGACGAGTACGTGCCCAACTGCCTGCTCCAGATGGCGAGGATACACTGCGAGCTTGGGGAGTACGAGGAATCCATGAAGTTATACAGGAAGCTTTCTTCGTCTTTCCCCGACTTCATGAGGGATGCCGTCCGCTTCGAGCTCGGCCTGGTGCTGAAGAAGATGGGCAGGACAGAGGAAGCTGTGGAGATGTGCCTTAAGGTCGGCCCGGAGTCCGAGCTTTACCCCAAGGCGGTCTTAGAGGCGGGGCAGATGTTGATATCCCTGGGGAAGTTCGAGAGGGCGGTGGACGTGGTTAAGGGGGCGATCGGGAGGCTCGGAGGGGAATGGAGGGTGAAGGCTTACTACGTCCTGGGCAAGGCCCTGATGGGCATGAAGGAGTACGAAGGGGCGATAGAAGCCTTCACGGAGGTCGCAGATGGGACCGAGGAGGGAAGGCTCCGGCAGAGCGCTATCTACGGAAGAGGGGTGGCGTACTTCTCTTTGGGGAAGTACAGGCAGGCCCAGGAGGATTTCTCCCTCCTGCTGGAAAGCGAGGATGTGAAGATAAGGTACTCCTCGAGGAAGCTGCTGGGGATGGCGCTCATACGCCAGGGGAAGGAGAGGGATGCCATAGGCCACATAGAGAAGTTGATATCCCTGACGTCCGACCCATACGCCAAGGCGGAGTATATGCTGTTGCTCTCCGAACTGCTCTATGGGGCTGGGGACTACGAAAAGATGATAGAAATATGCGAGGAGATAATTCACATGGGCCTGGGCGACAGGAAGACCGAACTTCCTTACTACCTCAACGAGAAGGCATATTTCCTCCTGGGGGAGGGGTACTCGAAGCTCGGAGACTACGACATGGCGGCCAGGACCTACGCCGAGGGCCTGAAGAAGTACCCGGATGGTTACTATTCCGGGGATATGCTATTCGGCCTCGCATTCTCGCACTTCCAGTGCGGCAGGATGTACGATGCTGCCATCTGCTTCGAGAGGTTCCTATCCGAACATCCCGACGACGCTAACTCCCCGTATGCCAAGTACTACTTGGGATATGCCTTTTTTAACCAGTCCGTCTTCGACAGGGCGGCTGAAACCTTCGCTGACCTCGGCCTGAAGTTTCCCAAGCTCGAGATATCCCCCGACGCCCTCTTCAGGGCGGGCGAGAGCTACTTCAACTTGGGCAAGTTCGAACTTGCTTTGGACTTCTACAGGAAGGTGGTCGAGGGCTATCCTCGCTCCCCCCAGGCGGACGATGCGCTCTACAGCATGGCATGGGCGTTCCTGGAAGAGGGGAAGGACGATAAGGCGGTGGAGTGTTTCGAGAGGCTGCTGAGGGAGTTTCCCGAAAGCGAGTTCTGCCCGTATGCAAGGTTCAGCTTGGGGGACTACTACTACAACTTGGGGGAGTACAGGAGGGCGTTCGAGGAGTACAGCAGGGTTCTGAAGGACTATCCTGACGAGGAGGTAGCCTCCAAAGTTCCCGAGATACTCGACGACCTGAGGGAGGTCGTGGCCTACCAGGACTACGAGAAGGCCAGGGATGTGTTCAGGGAGGCCCTGGCAAGCAAGGACCTGGAGAAGTTCGAGGAGGCGGCGAGGCTCTTCCAGGAGATAGTCCGAAAGCACCCCGGCACGGAAAGCGCTGTCGGCGCCCTGAGCAACATGGGGATATGTTACGAGTACCTAAAGAATTGGAAGCGAGCCGTCTCGGTCTACGACAGGGTGATAGCGATGTACGAGCAGGGGAAGGCCAGCCCTGAGGCCTACAGGTTCGCAAAGGCACACAGGGATTGGATAGTCGCAAACAGGCTCTGATATGTCATCCTTGATCTTAGGATTTCTCCTCGCCCTCGGGACCTGGGCGGAGGAGGACATATTCCGGAAGAAGCCGGTCACAAGGGAGGAGGCCGTAAAGCTTTCGGCCATCTTCCCCGGGATCGGGCAGATATCTTCGGGCCACAGGCTGAAAGGTACGGTATTTTTCGTCCTCGAGGTCGCCTCCATAACGGGCACCTTCCACGCCCACGAGACTTACAGGACCAAGCTCTCGAAGTTCGAGCAGGCTAAGGAGGAATACCTAAGCTCGAGGAGCTACAGCGAAGCCGAGGAGAGGTGGAGGAAGCTTTCTCGACAGAAGGAGGAGCTGGACAGGCTGAGGAGGACGAGGTACGCCCTGGCATGTTCCTGCCTGGGCGTGTACTTCCTCAGCCTCCTGGATGCGGCATTCATCAGCTCCTACGAGGTCTCCCTCGAGCCGGTGAGGATCAAGGATGCCTTGGGGATAACCTTGGAGGTGCGATGGTAAAGCTGATCTTGATCATGCTGGGGTTATCGTCGGCCGAGCCCGGGCTTGTAGCCCATTGGAGCTTCGACGAGGGTTCGGGTTCGATCGCCCACGATGGGAGCGGAAACGGGAACCACGGAACCTTGGTAAACTCCCCCTCCTGGGTCGAGGGGGTGAAGGGATATGCACTTAATTTCGACGGCACTAACTACATCGAGGTTCCACCTTCCCAGTCCATTAACTCCATAACCTCACAGATAACTATAACCGCCTGGATAAAGTCCGACTTTCGAAGCAGAGGGGCGATCGTAGCCAACTGGTACTACGACAAGAGCGTAACTCCAGCGATCGGGGAGAGAGCGTTCGTCTGCACGGCCCTCGGAGGTGAAAACGCCGGAAAGTTCGACTTCGGTTTGAGCCCCAGAGGGGATGGGAAGGGGTCGGTCTGGATAACGACCAGAGATCCCGTGAGCCCGGAAAGATGGGTGCACGTCGCCTTCGTGAGCGACGGCTCTACGATGGCCATATACGTGGATGGTGAGTTGGAGGCATCGGCCGACGCACCGTCGTCCATCCACGTACCTGGCCGTCCCATATACATAGGTGTATGGAATGCGAAGGAGGCAACAGGTCCGGAACTTTCGGATTACTTCAGGGGCTCTATGGACGAAGTAAAGATATACAACGTGGCGCTCAGCCACGAGGAGATATGGAGGGAGTACTCGGACGTCGCAGGTGCTGGCAACATATCTGGGACGGTGAAGGACCTCACCGGCGCCCCCATACAGGGCGCCTCGGTCGAGTGCGGGCCGATCTCGGTGTCCACCGACAGTGAGGGACGTTACCTTCTGGAGCATGTCCCCAGCGGGACTCGCACTGTGATCGTCAGGAAGTCCGGTTACAAGCCCGTGATAGCGCAGGTGGAGGTGGTAAGCGGGGAGACCTCGGAGCAGGACTTCGAGATGGCGCCGGGAAGCGAGGTCGTATATGTTGCCACGGACGGGACCGGGGACTACAACTGCGACGGGGTAGACGACCACGTCGAGATCAACCTGGCCATATCATCGGTCGAGGCTATGGGAGGTGGGACAGTCCACATCAAGGCCGGCACTTACGTAATAAACGACGCCATAGTGCTCTGCAGCAACCTCAACCTCCAGGGCGATGGGGAGGAGGTCACTGTCATCAAGCTCAGGGACCAGAACAACAGGAGGAACTGGGCTCTATTTACGGGTTCTGGAGTGTCGCAGGTGGTGGTCAGGGACATCACCGTAGATGGGAACAAGCATAACCAGACCGGAGTGGGGATAAACGGGGACGTGGACGGGTTCAGGATATACAACTCCTCCGAGGTGGAAATATACGATGTGAGCTTGGTCGACTTCTGGACGGACGGGTTCGAGTTCTCCAGGTCCGTGGATTGCAGGGTAGAGGACTGTAAGGTGATACAGTGCGGTCACGAGGGCCTGAGGGCCATATACTGCGAGAACATAACCTTCTGCCGTAACTACGTACATTCCGAGGGCACTGGGAACGCTGGCGTCAGGATATACGAATCCAGCGGATGCGTAGTGGAGGACAACTACTTCAACGTTTACGGCTTCGGGGTCCTCATAAACCCCCAGGGTGGGGTCCCATGTGGGAACAACATATACAGGGGCAACTACATCGAAGGACACTACGGACTTCCAGGGATAGCTGTATATGCCTACGATACCCCTATCTCGGGGGAGAGGTTCGTGGGGAACATAATAGCGAGGGTGGACGGCCACCAGGAGGACTGCGGACACGGCATAGCACTGAAGACCTTGGAGAATGGAAGTTTGAGGGACATAAGGATAGTGAACAACGTCATAAACGATGCGATAAAGTCCGGGATATATGTGGAACCGGGCTCCGATGCTGAGGGGATAGTGGCCAAGAACAACATAATAGTGAGATGCAAGGAGTACGGGATATACGGGGATGTGGCGTCCTCGTACAACGATTTATGGGATAACCTCTTGGGAAACTACGGAGGAGGGGCATCCCCAGGTGTGGGCGACATCTCCGCCGATCCCCTCTTCTCCGACCCGGGCAGGGACTTCCACCTCAAGAGCAGGTGGGGAAGGTGGAACGGAACTGAGTGGGTCGAGGACGACACCACCTCCCCATGCATAGATGCGGGTGACCCTGCCGACGACTTCTCGAAGGAGCCCCAGCCCAACGGTGGCAGGATAAACATGGGTGCGTACGGCAACACGGCCGAGGCATCGAAGTCCCGAGGGACCTGGGTCGAGGAGGAAGGGGTGGTGCCGGATGGTTTCAGGCTCTGCCTGAACTTTCCGAATCCCTTCAACAGGAGCACCGCCGTAGTCTATTCCGTGGCTGAGGAGGGCGAAGTAAAGCTAGAGGTATACAACTTGCTCGGTAGGAAGGTCAGGGTGCTCGTCGAGGGTAGATTGAAGCCGGGCTGTTATCTTTCGACCTGGGATGGGAAGGACGATCGGGGCAGGGAGCTTTGTTCGGGCGTTTACTTGCTGGTGCTCGATGCCGGGGGCGTGAGGGACGTGAGGAAGGTGCTGATGGTCAAGTAGAGGAGGGCAAATGTTGTCCTTGATGCTCGTGGTCGTCGGCCTGCTCGAAGCTGGCACCTACTATGTTTCCACCTCGGGGGACGACTCTTGGCCCGGCACATCGTCCTCCCCTTGGAGGCACATAAGCTACGGGGTGGGCAAGCTGGGCCCGGGTGATACTCTGGTCGTCCTGGCCGGGAACTACGGCGACGAACAGGTGAACGTAAACTTCGGTGGAAGGCCGGATGCCCCGATAGTGATAAGGGGGGAGCCCCCGGGGAGTGTGACGATGGAGGGCAGGGGCGGGGGGACGGGGTTCAGCATAACGGGAAGCTACATAGTCGTAGAGGGGATAAGGTTCAGGAACTACTCCTCCGGGGTGGGCATAGCGGACCCATCCTCGTACGTAACCGTGAGGAGGTGCATATTCGAGGACAACAACTCCTGCGGCGTAATAGCATGGGGGACATCCTACAGCATTTGGGACTTACACGACATCCTCGTGGAGGAGTGCCAGTTCTACGATCACGCAAACACACAGGACTACGGAATATCTTTCAACTATGCAGCGAAGGTCGTGGCCAGGAACAACTACTTCTTCGGCGACCACCACCAAACCCTCTCGTTCAAGAGGAAGGTGTACTATGGGCTTGCTAAGGACAACGTCTTCGAGGGCTTCCTGTATACGGCCCTGTACCTTGGCCAGAACCTCGACACCTCGGAGGAGGACAACAGGAGCAGGTACCTCATAGCCGAGGGCAACGTCTTCCGGCCCGCTGAGGGACATAGGGCCAAGAGGCCCATATGGGTGGCAAACGTGGATTGGGCCGTCGTGAGGGACAACTTCATGGAGGGAAGGGACGATGTGGACGGAGGATGGGGGGAGGGCATAGGCTTAGGGGACCACGAGGATGGGTATCTCCCAGCAAACCCGGACCATGTCACGATATATAGGAACGTTATGAGGAGGATAGGTGGAACCACGACCAACCCGGGGATAAGGGTCTACCACAGGTGCGGGGATGTGAAGGTGTTCAACAACACATTTGCTAACTGCGCTTACTCCTTTGGCTTCGAGATGGAGGAGACCATACTCTTCCTCAACAACATATTTTACAACTCAAGGAACGGGACCGTGAGGGAGGGCACTGGAAGGAACTCGATATACGAGCACAACATCTTCTATCCGATGTGGAAGGGTATGGGGCCGACTGACATATCCGAGGACCCTCTTATGGTAGGTCCCTTCGATCCCTTGGAGGTGGGGGGGGAAGATCCGAAGTTCGTGCCCGACTTCACCAGGGCCTTCGCATGCAGGCTCAGGGAGGGTTCTCCGTGCATAGATGCTGGGAGGTTCCTGACGTGGACCGTGGGTTCGGGGAGCGGGACCCAGGTCAGGGTGCAGGATGCGAGCTTCTTCACCGACGGGTTCGGGATGGCCGAGGGGGACATCGTCAAGGTGGGGGACGAGGAGCCGGCCAGGGTCGTAGGCGTAGACTACGACATGAACTTGATAACCCTCGACCGCCCGATATCCTGGGAGGACGGCGAGGGGGTGAGCATGGCGTACTTCGGTTCGGCTCCGGACATAGGCGCATACGAGTACGAGCCCCGTCCTTGGGTGGAGGAGGATGCCATCGAGGTGGTGGGGCCGAAGGTGGTGGTCTTCCCCAACCCCTCGTGCGGGAGGGTGTTCGTGGAGTGTCCCGTCTCGAGCGTCGGGAGGGTGAGGATCGTAGTGTACGACATCTTGGGGAGGACCGTCAGAAAGCTTGCGGACGACTTCGTGGATTCCCCTGGGACGTACAGGACCTTCTGGGACGGGACCGACGGGGATGGCAGGCCCACCTCGCCAGGAGTGTACGTGATTAGGTTCGAGGTAGGTGGGCTCAGTTCGACGAGGAAGCTCGTGAGGTTCTGAAGGAGGTGTCATGAGGGCGTTGTCCCTCCTTGGACTTGTGCTTTTGCTCTCGTGCGGCGACGTGCCGGAGCTCCCCCGACCGTTCCATAGAGGAAGGCTTCCTGCTCCCTCGGAGCTAAATCTGGCTGTGAGGGACAGCATCTTGGAGGTATCCTGGGAAATGCCGGAGCAGGCGGACGTCAGGAAGTTCTTGGTCTCGGTCTCGGACACATCGGGGTTCTCGGTCGAGATGTTTGTGGACACGACGTACTTCGAGGTCGTCGTCCCGGGAGGTTCGGTGTACTACGTGCAGGTGATGCCGGTGGGCGCCGATCTCTTCGTCGGGCCGGCGGCCACGGACTCCGTGTCGTTACCTTATCCTTTAAGATGAGGAGGAGACATGTGGGAGATAATAAAGTCCGGCGGACCGATAATGTGGCCACTGTTGGCGTGCTCCGTCCTGGCGCTCGCATTCATAATCGAGAGGCTCATAGTCCTCTACAAGATTCCTAAGGAGAGGGAAGCTCAGGAGGAGCTCGAGAGGGTGGAGAGGATACTGGCCGAGCAGGGGGAGGAGGCTGCAGCAACGTACTGCTCGAAGAGGAGGGGACCTCTCAACTACATATTCTCCGCCCTGATGAAGCGCTTCGACAGGCTGATGATAGAAAGGAGGGAGCTTCGGGACACGAGGCAGCAGATAGTCGAGCTGGCCAAGTCGGCGGGCGCCGGGGAAATGGGGGAGTTCATGGTGGTCCAGAAGGAGCTGAGCGACATAAAGGACGAACTTATCTTCGAGGTAGAGGAGGCAGGAAGGGCGTACCTCGGGAGGAACCTGACCCTCCTGGGAACTATAGGGGTGATATCCCCACTTTTAGGGCTCCTGGGGACCATAGTGGGCATGATAGTGGCCTTCAGGGCGATAGCCATAGCAGGAACGGGAGACCCTAAGGTCGTGGCAGGAGGCATATCCCAGGCACTTGTTACGACTGCCACTGGACTGACGATAGCTATACCGACCATAGTGGCACACAGGTTCCTCGCCAGGAAGGCGGAGACCAGCCTCGAGAGGTTGGAGGTCTACGGACACGCCTTCGTAAACTCCCTCATAATGTCAGCATTTAAGGTGGAGGTATGAGGAGAAGGAGGGCACCAAGGGGGTTCGTGTCGGGCTGGGACGTTGACCTGACACCCCTTATAGATTGCGTCTTCCAGCTTTTGATATTCTTTATGGTGACCACGGTCTTCATCCACACCAGGGGGATAGACGTGGACCTCCCGTCCGCCTCGAAGGCGACCGAAAGCGTGGAGAAGAGGGATATAAACATAATAATAGAGGCCGACGGCAGGATAGAGATAGGGGGCGAGGAGGTCGAGGAGGGAGAACTTGTGGAAAGGATAAAGAGGGCGATGGTGGAAAACAAGAACGAAAACATCATAATCCAGGCCGATCCCGAGGTGGTCCAGGAGAGGGTCGTGGAGGTCATGGATGCTGCCAGGATCGCAGGGGTCAAAGGTATAGCTTTTGCAAGGGTGAGGCCGGAGGGTTAGATGGCGAGGCCCAAAAGGTCGCAGGACCAGGACGATATAAACATAAACTTGACCCCCCTCATAGACTGTGTGTTCCTGCTTTTGGTCTTCTTCATGGTCACCACCGTCTTCAAGGAACCCTTCAGGCTGAGGGTCCTGCTCCCCGAGGCCTCGAGGGCAGGGGTGGTCGAGGAGAAGAAGCTCGTGCTCACCATAGATGCCGATGGGAGGATGGATGTCAACGGGAAGCTCGTGACCATGGAGGGGTTGGAGACAACGCTCGAGGAGGAGAAGGAGAGGACGAGGTCCCTTACCCTCATCATAAGGACCGACAAGCGCACCAAGCATGGGTTCGTCCTCGACGCAATGGAGATAGCAAAGAGGATGGGGGTCAAAAAGATAGTCCTTGCGACGGAGAAGAAGGAAGGTTGAGATGAGGGAGGACAGGTTCAAAGGACCTGCAGATGTCATAGAGCTTAAGAAGCTCTACAGGAGGAAATACATCTACATGGGCCTGGCCATTGCCGTGGCGTTTCACATCGGGCTCGGCGCGTACTTCTTCTCGACAAGGAGGAAGAAGAGGGTGGCCAAGCCCCCGGTGGTAGAGCTTATAGTTAGGAAGCCCAGGATGACCAAGCCCTTCGAGTTCAAAAAGAGGAGGGTCCCCAAGAGGGTGATGATGAGGAAGGTTGTATCTGCTAAGCCTATGTTGATAAAGACGATAACTAAGAAGATAGTCAGCCCGGACCTGTTCGGCACGGTAGCTACCTTCGGGTACCACGTGGAAAGCGGGGCGGAGATGGGGTTTGAGGTGGTCCAACCCGAAGTTAGACCCGCGAGCATAGCCACCTCAAAGGAGCCAGAGAAGAGGATAAGCATGGAGGAGGAACTTCTGGACCTCGAGGCCCTGGACACGGGGAAGTACAGGGGACTGGTGATCCAGGACCCGAGGAACAAGAAGAACATAAAGGGCTTCGTCTACTTAGCAAGATTAAGGGGAAACACCCTATACCCTGCCGTTCCGGGCGCCCTACCCCAGCTCGTAAGGTTCATAAACGAAAACTCGGGCATAAGGGCCAAGGTGGCCGAGGACGTGTACCTGGATTCCAAGGAGCTGTTCAGGTGCCCGTTCGTATACCTGACCGCCAGGGAACCCTTCGAGGCGACCAGGAAGGAGGTGGAGAACCTCAGGGAGTACCTCAAGTCCGGAGGCTTCGTCTTCGTGGACAACGTATATCCAAAGGAGGAGTACAGCCCTTCCGAGGCCAGCTTGAGGAAGCTTATAAGGGACGCCCTCGGCAGGGAAGCTCGCTTCGAGATGATACCGAACGACCATCCACTTTACCATTGCTTCTACGACTTCGATGGGCCTCCGGTGGGTGCCGAGGTCGAGGCCGAGGTGTACATGGGAGGAAGGCTGGAGGTGGTCAAGCTCGTGCGACACCTGGAGGGCATATTCCTGGATGGACGGCTCGCTGTGGTGTTCTCCGACAAGGGATATGGGATAAAGTGGGAAAGGGGCATAGATAACGAAGTACAGCTTAGGATGGGGATGAACCTCGTCGTATACGCCCTGACACAGGAAGGCTCCATAGCTCAGAAGCAGATAGAATTTTACACTGCGAGGAGGTGAGCATGAGGTTCCTGTATCCCCTGCTGCTCTGTCTCGGATGTTCCCTGGTCTTTCCCCCGAGGATAGAATACCTCTCCCTCCTCATCCCCGAGGTAGAGGGAGAGAGGTACTCGGTGAAGGAGGACGGGACGGTCTGTTACAACTTCGACGGCCTGAGGATAGAGGTCAAGTACATGACGGACCGGGAACTCAACGAGATGTTCCCTGAGGAGTCCAGCAGGGGTAAGTACTCCATAAATCCTTATACATATGGAAACTATGTGGACCCAAGCTTGGGCTACACCCCCAACAGGTTCACAGTGTTCAGGGTCTGGGTGTACAACTATACGTTCCCCAAGGTGATGCTCCCGCCCCTCGACGCCATACTTCTCACCGACAGGGGGGAGACCCTCTTCGCCTACGGAATATCTTCGGATTCCCCCCACAACAGCTTCGAGAGGTACTACAGGGCGAGGATGGGCCAGAGCGGGAACGAGCTTTACAGGTTCGAGATGAGGATGGGCATAGTAAGGAGCCACAACTACGAAGAGGATGTCAAGATATTCAAGGGGGAGAACTACGGAGGTTTCATAGTGTTCGACCCTCTGGCCCCCGACGTCGAGAGGGTCAGGCTCGTGCTTAGGAACTTCGTGCTCAAGTTCGATGCATTTGACAACCCTTTGGAGACTACGGACATAAGCTTCGACTTCACGAGGAAGGTGGAGAAGAGGGTGCTCGAAAGGTAGGCTTCCGGCCCAGGGTCTGATCGGGGAGGGGTGGGGTCGGGGAGGCATCAGGTCTTTTTTTATCCCAAAACGGGAGGTCACATGGCCAAGGTCAGGTTCGGCATCATAGGGTGTGGCCTTGTATCCCATTTCCACGGTAAGGCCATAGCGGCCGCAGAGAACGCCGTCCTGGTAGCATGTTCGGATGTGGTAAGGCAGAGGGCGGAGGAGTTCGCCCGGACCTACGGGTGCGAGGCGGTGGAAGTTGAGGAACTCCTGGGGAGGGAGGATGTGGATGTTATAAGCGTCCTCACTCCCAACCACCTCCACCACGAATATGCCGTGAGGGCCGCCAGGGCGGGGAAGCATGTTCTCGTGGAGAAGCCTCCGGACGTCTCCCTTTCCAAGGTGGACATGATGATAGAGGAATGTCGGAGGATGGGCGTAAAGCTCGGGGTCGTCCTGCAGTGCAGGTTCAGGAGGGCTGTGGAGGCTATAAAGGAAGCCGTGGTCCAGGGGAGGTTCGGGAGGCTCCTTGAGGGGGACGTTTACATGAAGTGGTACAGGCCCAGGGATTACTACCTCGGTTGGAGGAGGGAGAGGAGGTACGGCTCGGGCACCACCATACAGCAGGCCTTCCATTACATAGACCTCCTCTACTACATCCTCGGTCCGGTCAGGAGGGTGAGGGCCAGGATGACGAACTTCTGCCATCCCGAGGCCGACCTCGAGGATACGGTTTTGGCAACGTTGGAATACGAAAGCGGCGCCCAGGGGGTGGTCCTGGCCTCCACCGCATTCTACCCGGGGACAGACATAAGGCTCGAGATAAACGGGGAGAGGGGGACCGCCGTCATGGAGGGGGAAAGGATAAGGGTCTGGAAGTTCCAGGACGAGAGGCCTGAGGACGAGGAGATAAGGAACATAGGGAGCGAGTCCGCCATGACCGGCGCAACTGGAGCTGCGGACCTTGGATACCAGGAGCACCAGCTCCTCATAGAGGATATGGCCGAGGCTGTGGCATCCGGGAGGGAACCCAAGGTCACCGGGATGGATGCCAGGCCGGCCCTCGAGATAGCCCTGGCCATGTACAGGTCCGCCGACACGGGCGAGGAGGTCGAACTTCCTATTGAGGACTACGAACTATGATCCTCAGCCCTCACCTCGGGGACGTAGGTCACAAGGGGAGATGTTGTGGGGTGTTAAGGTGAGGGCTTTTCCATTGCGTCCGAGATGGAAGTTGTAAGGAGGTACGAGGGGAACCCGATACTCACACCCGAGCAGGTCCCCTACGATTGCACAGCAGTATATAACCCTGCTGCTGTCAAGTTCGATGGTAGGTATATCCTGCTCTTCAGGGTGCAGAGGAAGGATGCAAGGAGCGTGCTCGCCCTGGCGGAGAGCGAGGACGGGATCAGGTTCACACCGAGGGAAGGCTTCGCCATGGTCCCCTCCCAGGAGGAGCCCTTCAGGACCTACGAGGAGTACGGGATAGAGGACCCGAGGATAACGAGGATAGATGACACATATTTTATAACCTACGCCGCATATTCCAGGTTCGGATGCCTCGTGGGCATAGCTAAGACCCAGGACTTCGAGAGGTTCGAGAGGGTCTGCCTGGCCTCCGAGCCCGACAATAGGAACGCCGTGCTCTTCCCCAAGAGGTTCGGAGGGCTATATGCCAGGTTGGACAGGCCCTCGTACCCTGGGAAGCCGCCCTCGATATGGATATCCTTCTCCCCCGACCTCGTGCACTGGGGAGGGTCGAGGTGCCTGCTCATGCCGGAGGAATATAGGTGGGATTCCTTCAAGGTAGGTCCGAGCGTCCCTCCCATAGAGACCCCCGAGGGATGGCTATGCATATATCACGGCGTGTTCATGACCATGAACGGGGCGGTGTACAGACAAGGGGTCTTCATGCTCGACCTGGAAGACCCTCGCAAGGTCCTGGGAAGATACGAGGGATGGATAATGGCTCCAAAGGAGCCTTACGAGTTCATAGGGTACGTGCCGAACGTGGTCTTCTGCTGTGGAGCGGTGGAGGAGGAAGATGGGACCTTGAAGCTGTACTACGGAGCTGCGGACCAGTGCATATGCCTTGCGACCGCAAGGCTGGAAGAACTCGTGTCACTGTGCATTTCGGGAGGAAGCTGACATGTCCGATGTAAGGGGCCTGGTAGAGCAGATGAGGGGCAACAGGACGAAGCTCGCCATATTCAACACGGTAAGGCAGCTCGGCAGGACTACCGCCTTAGATGTGGAGTTCAGGATAGGATTGAGCAGGCCCACGGTGCTTAAATACTTAGAGCAGCTCGCAGATGACGGGCTCGTGATAGAACACGGCGAGGGGGAACCATCGGGGGGGAGGCCTTCGAGGGTCTTCGAGATAAGGTCGTCGGCCGCCTTCTCGGTCGGGGTGGACTTCGGAGCACCTGGGCTCACCTTCGCCCTGGTCGACGTCTCCAAGGGGGTGATAGATAAGATGGAGGTAGAGACCGACCTGGAAGAGCCCCCCTCGCTCACGGCGAAGAGGATGGAGGACGGGATAAGGCAGATAACCCTCAGGAACGAAGTGGAGTTGGAAGAGAGGGTGATAGCGGTGGCGGTAGGGGTCCCTTGTTACATAGAGAGGGAGACGGAGCTCCTCCAGCCCATACCCAGGCTCCCGCATTGGGAGAACGTGCCCCTGAAGGCCGTGCTGGAGAGGGAGCTCGAGGTCCCGGTCTACATAGAGACCGGCCCTCGGCTTATGGTGATAGGGGAAAGGGAGTTCGGAGGTGGAGGGGACGTACGGAACATGGTCTACATCCACGTAAGGGAAGGGATAGGCATGGGGGTCATAGTGGACGGGAGGGTGCTCAAGGGGTCCAAGGAGGACGTGGGGGAGATAGGGCATACGGTGGTCTGGCCTCAGGGTCCAGTCTGCATATGCGGCAGAAGGGGATGTCTTGAGGTCTTCGCCTCGGAGCCCGCCATGGTGAGGAGGATGGAGGAGATGACGGGAAGGAGGATAGGACCTCACCAGCTCTTCTCCGAGGTCAGGGATGGGGTTCCCGAGGCAAGGAAGGTAATTGAGGAGGCCATGTACTACTTAGCCATCGCCATAGTGAACGTCGTGGAGCTGTTCGACCCCGAGGTGGTCGTGGTCGGGGGTAACATCGTGCAAGGTGGGGAGTTCGTGCTCAGGACATTGAGGGAGAAGCTCGAAGGGATGAAGCTGGACCACAGGGGCGTGGAGGTCAGGTTTTCGAGCTTAGGTGTCTACGCAGGAGCGTTGGGTGCTGCGAGCTTTGCGATGGAGTCGGCCTTCAATCCCTTCCCCGAGGCCAGTGCGTAAGGAAACTTTGATCGGCTTCCTGTTCCTGTTCTTCACCTCCGGAGCATGTGGCCTCATATACGAGGTCGCATGGCAGAGGATGCTCTGCTTGGTCTTCGGCAACTCGACGTTCGCCACCTCCACTGTGCTTGCCGCCTTCATGGGCGGTATGGCTTTGGGGAGCTTCGCCTTAGGCAAGTTATCCGAGAAAGCGAGGAACCCGGCCAGGCTCTTTGCTTACTTGGAGATGGGAATTGGCATCTGGGCCCTCGCCATGCCTTCGCTGCTCGCCTCGGCATCGTCGTTCCACTCCGCCCTGTACAGGAGCTTGGTGTCGCACTACTTCCTCCTCAACATATCGAGGTTCGCCGTGTGCTTCTTGATCCTGGCGGTGCCGACGGCCCTCATGGGGGGGACGCTTCCTGCCCTCGCCAGGGCACTGACAGGCGGAGAGGTCGGGAGGAGCGTCGGGCTGCTCTACGGACTGAACACCCTCGGGGCCTTCCTGGGCTGCGTCCTCGCCGGGTTTCTCCTCATGCCCTCCATCGGCACCGAGGCCACGATAACCTTGGCCGCATCTTTCAGCCTGGCGGTCGGTCTGGCGTCGTTATTCATGTCGAGGGGATGCTCGGTCGCAAGGGTGGAAGTGGAACCAGGAAGGGGGAGGACCCTGGCCCTGGTAGCCTACGCTGTTTCCGGGTTCTGTGCCCTATCTTACGAGGTCCTCTGGACGAGGGCCCTGGTCTTCTTCTTCGGAAGCACGACCTACGCCTTCACTACCATGTTGGCATGCTTCCTATTGGGTCTTGCCCTTGGAAGCTACTTCTTCTCGAGGTGTTCCAAAGATGCCCTGGTCCTCCTCGGGGTGGTGGAGGTCGTCGTGGGAGGCTCGGCAGCGCTTTCCATCGTCATCTTTCCCGTGCTACAGGACGTCGTAACCAGGCTGAAGGATGTGCTCGGAGGAGGGTGGGCTGCGTTCAGCATGGCGAGGTTCTCGGCCGGACTCCTCGTGATGTTCGTCCCTACCTTCGCCATGGGGGCTGCCTTTCCCCTGGCGAGCAGCATATATTCCTCGGGTAGGGTGGGGGCGGAGGTAGGGACAATATACGGTGCCAATACATTAGCATGCATACTTGGGGCCGTGGGGACGGGCTTCGTGCTCTTACCTCGCCTGGGCGTCACGGACTCGATCCTCCTGATCTCCTCTGTGAACCTTGCCTTAGGCGCTGTCCTGCTCCAGAGGACCAGGTTGGGGTATCTGGGTCCGCTCGCCCCCGCCCTGCTTGCCTGCGTCGGCTGGCTGTCCTTCAGGCATGCAGGTCCTCCTGCCGTCCACAGCGGGGTGCTCAGGCGAGGTAGGGTCCTATATTACAGGGAGCATGCCGCAGGGACCGTGACGGTGAGGGCCGTCCCTCCATCCCCCTACGACCTAACCCCTCCAAAGTTGTTGGAGGTGGACGGCCTCAACGTTGCAGGGACGAGCCTTGAGCTGATCACGACCCAGAAGCTTCAGGGCCACCTCCCCATTTTGATATACGCCTCCTTGAACCAAAAATTACCCGAGAATGTCTTCGTGGTGGCGTTCGGGAGCGGCGCATCGACGTACGAGACCTCGCTCTACGATGTAAAGAGCATAACGGGCGTGGAAATAAACCCTGCTGTCGTCGAGGCTTCCAGGTTCTTCAGGGAGATAAACGGGGGCATAATCGAGGACCCGAGGTACAGGCTGTTCCTGGAGGACGCCAGAACTTTTCTGTCGAGCTTCGAGGGGACCTACGATGTGATAGAGAGCGAGTCCACCCATCCCAGGATAAACTGCGACCTTTATACCTTGGAGTTCTTCTCGACCTGCAGGAGCAGGCTCTCCGAGGGGGGGGTCTTCTCGTGCTGGGTCCCACTCTATTCCTTGAACGAGGAGGAGGTCAAGCAGATATTGAGGACCTTCCTGTCCTGCTTCGAGGATGCGAGCCTATGGTACTTCCCGAACTGCCGGAACAAGCACTTGCTTCTCGTAGGAACGACGAGGAAGCTGAACATGGACCCGAAGCCGATCCTAAAGGCTCTCTCGGACCCCGAGGTGGCTCGGAGCTTAGGGGAGATAGGCATAGAGGATTTCGAGGACATCTCAGCATGCTTCGTGGCAGGTGGAAGGCGGCTGAGGGAATACTGCGGGGGGGGGAAGCTCATAACGGCCGATAGGCCCAGCCTTGCGTACGCAAGGAGCATGGAATACATGGACCCAGAAAGGATAAGGGAGCTCAACCTCATCAGGGAGGGGACGGGGGAGGTACACGAAGCTGTTCGCCGCCTCACCGAGGCGGTGGCCCTTTCGTTCGAGGGGAGATGGGAGGAGGCCATAGTAGAGGTCGAGGAAGCAATGAGGGCCTGGAGGAGGCCATGGATGGAGAGGTTCAGGGACATGTGCAGGAGCGTCCTGCTTACCGAATCGGGGCTTAGGAACATAGAGGAAAGAAATTACATGCTCGCCCTCAGGTGCTTCCAGGAGGCCCTGGGCATTTTCCCTTCTCCTTTGAACCATAACAACATAGGAGCATGCTACGTCCGCCTTAAGCGCTACGATAGGGCGATATCCCACCTGAAGGCGGCGATAAAGGGGTGGCCAGGATGTGCCCAGGCCCACTTCAACCTGGCCCTCGCCTATGCTGCGAAGGGCATGAAGAGGCTGGCTGCCTTCGAGATGAGGAAGGCGCTCAGGCTGGACCCGGACGTCGGGAAGTAGACGAGCTGGAGGCGATAGGTTGCCTTTATGCCGGGGCTTTGGTGGCCGCTGGAGAGGTCTTTGGATCAGCCCCAATTTGGGGGCTCCTGAGGCCCTCGGCTGTTTAGGCCGGAATAGAGAACTATGGTCCACAGGCTGAGGCTTAGACCCTACCATCCGCCTTATATCCTGGCGTATCTGGGTTCGAAGGCCGACATGAGGCCAGCGATGCGATATGCTGTAGAAAAGGTCAGGGAAGGGGGGCCTGGGCTGGAGGTGGAGCTGGTGGAAGGGTTCGACGACATCTGTATGCGCTGTGAGAAGCTCGAGAAACGCCCTTCAGGTTCGGTGTGGGGTGAGGGATATAGCTGCCCTACGGCCGAGGACCCTGACATGGTAAGGAGCATAGCCGATGAGAACGAGGCGATCCTGAAGGCCATCGGGCTCAAGTTTGGGGATGTGCTCAGGGCGCGCGAGCTTTTCCCGCTCTTTGCTGATAAGCTACCCGAGCTTAAGAGCTATCCTCAGTGCGGTAAGGACTTCATACAGGAGAACTATCTGAAGGGCATGGAGCTTCTTCTAAGGCTCTGGGATAGAGAGGAGGGACGATGGCCGTAGGTTGCCTTACAGGAAACGGGAAGGGAAGGCCGGTCGAGGGAAGTTACAGGTTGTTGAGGAGGGGGACGGACAAGGAGCTTCCCCCCGACCTCGAGGGGGAGGAGAGGGGGAGGATAAGCTTCGGGGAGGGGATACTGACGGACGGCGACACCTCGACCTCCCTCGGATGGAAGGGAACGACCCTGGGGGAGGTCGGCTTGGACTTGGCGATCGAGCTGGGAGGGAAGTACTTCCTCGATAGGGTGGTTTTGAAAGGCGCTTCCGGGATAGGCCTGGTGGAGGTGTACGCAGGGGGGCTTCCTGCAGGCAGGGTCGGAGATGAGGAGGGGCCGGACTTAGGCGAAAGGATAGATGTGGATCTGGGGGTGGAGGCGGACGAGATCGTGGTCCACGTCCGCTCCTTCAACAGGGATGTGAAGCTGGGGGAGGTGGAGGTATGGGGTGCGAGCCCACGTGAGCCCCTTCTCTTCCCCGTGCCCAGGAAGGTGGAGGTCGAGGAGGGGCCCCCTCCCGAGGTATGCGAGGTGGTGGCCGGGGACGACGAAGAAGCGAGGTTCGCCGCAGAGCTGCTCGCTCGAAGGCTCGAGGAGGAGTTCGGAAGGAGGCCCAAGATAGTCGGTAAGGCCGGTGGGGAGGGTTGCCTGGTCGTGTCCAAGGACCAGGCCATACCGAAGGAGGGTTACAGGATAGAGTTGGGAGGAAGGAGCCTGCTTGCCGCATCCGACAAGAGGGGGTTGGTATACGGTGCCGAAACCCTGGTCCAGCTCTTGAGGTCTGGGGTCAGGTGTCGTGTGGAGGACGGACCCGGAATGGAGCTCAGGGGAGTGCACCTCTACATGCCGGCCAGGAAGGATTTGGACTTCTTCAAGCGCCTTGTGAGGTACCTTATAGTTCCTATGAAGTTCAACACCATATTCATTCAAGTGACGGCAGGGATGGAGTTCGAGAGGAGGCCGGAGATAAACAGGGCATGGGAGGAGGCCAACAGGAGGGCTGCCGAGGGGAAGGCACCACCCGTGCCCCACGGGGAACTGGGGGGAGGTAGCTACATAACCAAGGAAGAGGTCAGGGAGATAGTTGAGTATGCGAAGGGTTACGGATTGGAGGTGATACCCGAGGTCCAGTCCCTGAGCCATGTCACATATCTGACCCTCGCCTACCCCGAGATAGCCGAGGACAGGCCGGAGGAGTCGGTGGTGTCTCCTTATTCCCACTGTTACTGTCCGCTCCATCCGGAAAGCAGGAGGATAGTGTTCGACATGGTGGACGAGGTTGTGGAGGTGTTCGAGCCCAGGTACGTCCACATGGGCCACGACGAGGTGTACCACCTCGGCATATGTCCGAGGTGCAGGGGGAAAAGCAGGGCCGAGCTTTACGCAAAGGACGTGAACGAGATATACTCTTACCTCAAGGGGAAGGGACTTGGGATGATGATATGGGCGGACATGCTCCAGGCCTTCAGGCCTTACAGCTGCCCCGAGGCCTCGGACCTCATACCCAAGGACATAATACTGCTGGACTTCGTTTGGTACTTCAACATGGACGAGGACATAGAAGATGTGCTCCTTGAAAAGGGGTTCAAGGTGATAATGGGGAACTTCTACTCCTCCCACTACCCGAGGTTCCCCTCCAGGAGGAGGAAGGTGGTGGGGGCGGAGGTCTCCACGTGGTGCGGATGCGACGAGAGGAGCCTCGGGATGAAGGGGAAGATATACGACTTCGTGTATTCGGCTAACATGATGTGGTGGGAGGGGTACAGGGACGAACTCAGGTGGACGATGACCAGGAAGGTGTCGGAGATCATGCCCCACATAAGGTCCGGGCTCGGGGGGAGGGAGGACGAGGTCAAGGAATGGTTGCCCATAAAGCTCGAGGGGAACTCCCCCATGAGGGGGAAGGAGTTCGACCTTTCGTGCGTCCCCAGGGGGAGGGTCGAGATGAGGGGGGTTCCGTTCGAGATAGGCGACAAGCTCGTGGCCGTCGAGGGGGGAAGGAAGAGGTGGAGGGTGTATCCCCAGAGGGAGGAGGTCGAGGTAGGGCTCGAGCTGGACGGAATAGTGTTCCTGCACGCATGCTCCAGGAACTGCTTCAGAGGGGAGGTGCTCGGGCTTTACAGGATGAACTACGAGGACGGCTCGGAGGAGGAGGAGATCGTATACGGCTGGAACATCCTCGAGTGGGACAGGAGGTACGCAAGGCCGATGTCCCACGTGCTCCACAGGCATTCCGGGTACATAGGCACGTACCCAGCGGACCCGATGTGGCAGGGTAAGGACATGGAAGGAAGGGATGTGACCCTCTACGGTTACACGTGGAGGAACCCTCATCCGGAAAGGAAGGTGGTCTCCGTAACCTTGGAGGCTTCGGACTCCACCGACTCGGCCGTAATCCTTCTGGCCCTGACGGGGAGGAGGTCTTGATGCCCACATACGTCAGCTTCTACTTGGACGACGTGGCCCCCTACGTCGCATCCGGGGGGGAGCTCTTGCCCGTGGACGCCTCGGCCCTGGTCGACGTCCTGGAGTACATAAGGCAGGAAGGCATCCGTGGAGCCATATCCGTGATACCAGGGATGTACACCTTGCTTTTGAGGCCCAAAAACTCCCACGAAAGGAGGTTCGCGGAGGTCGTGGCTCGGCTCGGGGAGTACCCGGTGGACCCACATATGGAGATAATGACCCACCAAAACTTGTTCGACTTCTCGAGGATGGAGCAGACCGATGGACCGTCGGAGGCCGAGTGGCTGGACGACCCCGAGGTCGGGGTGGAGGAGTACAAGAGATACTTCCTCGATACGATAATTGCGGGAAGGGAGCTGGGTGTGAGGTACACCGGCCTTTCCACCCCGGGGACACATCCGGATATGAACCCCAAAGTCTGGGAGGCCCTCCTAAGGCTTGCGGAGGAGGGGGAGTTTCCGAACAGTGCGGTGCCCGTGTTTGCCACCATAGAGGAGGGCGACGTCCCCATGGAGCCCAGGGTCAGGGCTCGGAGGGATAAGTTCGTCGTCCTCGACATGCCGTCCGGCGTCTGGGACTACCTCGCATCCTGGAGGAACTCCCCTGATTGGGTGAACGTGGACCACTACGTGGACGGGGAGGGGGGAGGACATCTGGCCTCCCTGATAAAGGCTGGGTCCTTCATGGCCATCTTCCACATGCACTGGCAGGGTCTGAACCCCCAGACCGGCCTGGGATGGAAGCCATTTCAGGAGATGATAGGGAGGCTGAAGTCTATGTTCGGAGGGATGATAGAATGGAAGAGGCCGAGCGAGATAGCTTTAGAGTTCGCAAAAGGAGGTGGGCCATCGTGGTGATCGGTGTCCCCAAAGAGGTAAAGGAAGGGGAGAGGCGTGTGGGCATGACCCCAGCGGGGGTCCGCTCCTTAGTCTCGGAGGGACACAGGGTCCTGGTCGAGGGCGGGGCGGGGGTGGGAAGCGGGATAGATGACGAGGATTATGCATCGGCCGGAGCCGAGGTGGTCTCCACCGCGCAGGAGGTCTGGGAGAGGGCGGACATGATAGTCAAGGTTAAGGAGCCGGTCAGCTCCGAGTACAGGTTCCTGAGGGAGGGGCTCGTCCTCTTCACGTACCTGCACCTGGCCGCCAATCCGGAGCTCACATGGAAGCTCGTGGATACCGGGGTCACGGCCTTGGCCTACGAGACCGTGGAGACGGAAGATGGTTACCTCCCACTGCTGGCGCCCATGAGCCAGATAGCTGGAAGGATGTCCGTCCAGGTCGGGGCAAGGTTGCTCGAGGCGGACTGTGGGGAGGGGATACTGCTGGGAGGGATACCGGGGGTCCCTCCAGCAGATGTCGTCGTAATAGGGGCGGGGGCCGTGGGGAGCAACGCAGCAAGGATAGCCGTGGGAATGGGTGCCAAGGTGACGGTCCTGGATGTGGACGGCCGCAAGCTTAGGCACCTGGAGGAGGTGCTCCACGGCCGCCTGATCACCTTGAACTCCCATGCGGAGAACATAGAAAGGGCGGTGTTGAAGGCCGACCTGGTCATAGGTTGCGTGTACAAGGTGGGGGAGAGGGCTCCCGTGCTCGTCGGCGAGGATCTGGTGCGCTCGATGAGGAAGGGAGCTGTGATAGTAGATGTTGCGGTGGACCAAGGTGGATGCGTCGAGACGAGCCGCCCCACGAGCTTCGAATCCCCGACCTTCGTCGTGCACGACGTCGTCCACTACGGGGTCTCGAACATGCCGGCTGCCGTTCCGAGGACCAGCACCCGTGCCCTCACCGACGTGACCCTCCCCTACATCCTGAAGATGGCCAACATGGGGGTGGAGAGGGCCTTAGAGGACGACCCATCCCTCAGAAGGGGGCTGAACGTCCACAGAGGCTCTATATTGCATCCCGGAGTCGCCGCAAGCGTGGGGAGGTACGGATGAACCTTCGGATAAGGCAGATGAGGCCGTCGGATGTCGTGGCCGTCGTCCGCATAGCCAACCAGGCGTTCCTCGAGACCGCCAGGCTCGGTTGGCTCATGGGCAGGAGGGCGGTCGATAGGCTCGTGGAGGACAGGGAGTGCCTTTTCGTGGCCGAGGCAGGTGGGGAGGTGGTGGGCTTCGTGGTCGGGGGATGCAGCGGGGACAGGGCGACCATAGGCTGGATAGCGGTCCATCCGGACTACTGGGGGAGGGGGATAGGAGGGATGCTCCTGGGGGCGGTCGAGGAGGTGGCCCGCAGGAAGGGGATCGGGGTGGTGGAGACCGGAACACCGTTCGCCCGCTCCTTCTACGAAAAGCACGGCTTCAGGTGCGTAGGGGTGGACCGTTGTATGGTTTTGGAACTTGTGGGAAGGGCCATATCCCTCCCCGAGGGTGTGCGGGTCCGCACCTTGATGTTGGACGACATCGGGTCGCTTATCGAACTTATGGGGGAGGACGAATGGCTCAGGTTCTCGAGGGCGTTCTTTTCGGCTTACGAGGACGACCCTGAAAAGGCGATAATGGTAACATCTAAGGAAGGGACGACCTTAGGGGTTGCGGTGGGAGAGAACGATCGTACTTACGGTGAGCTTGTGACGCTCACCTACATGTTCGTCGGAAGGGAAGGGGATGCTATGAAGGTGCTGGATTCCATGGCATACCTTGCATCCTCGAGGGGCCATAGGTGGCTCGGGGTGAGGTTGCCGCTTGAGGGAACGTCCCAGGAGGAGCTCGAGGGGAGGGGATGGGAGGATGCCAAGCTTCCATCCTTCTGGACCAGGTACAGGATGAGGAAGGAGATCTGAGGAGGTCAGGATGAAGGCAGGGGCTGGTAAGGTCAGGATAACGCCGCCTGTGGGCATACCCATACTGGGTCACCTGTTCAGGGTGTCCGAGGGGGTGCACGACGACCTGTGGGCCAAGGTCCTGCTCTTCGAGGAGGGAGGGGAGGTCGGGGGGTTGGTCGCCCTGGACCTGGCTTGGCCGATGCCTGAGGGGGACTACGTCAAGATAAGGGATGCCATCCAGGATGCGACCGGCATCCCGGGCCAGAACTTCATGGTAAGCTGCACCCATTGCCATTCCGGCCCTGCGTTCAAGCCCCATCCGGGCTTTCCCATCCCCCTCAAGCGACAGAGGGAACTGATAGAGCCTTGGGTGGAGGAGCTGCCGCACAAGGTTGCGAAGGCGGCCGAGCTTGCGGCCTCCGACATGAGGGAAGTGGAGGTCAGGTTCGGGAGGGTCCCCATCACCGGGCTCACGTACAACCGCAGGAAGCGAATACCTGAGGGGGTGGCATCCCTCATCAACGTCTCGGCCAAGGAAAGCAGGTACTATTACGGGGATGCATCCGAGATACCCGAAAGCATAAGGCAGCAGTACGTCCACTGGGGCATGCCGAGGCAGATGGCCGAGGAGCTGCCCCCCTCCATACCTGACGGTCCGATAGATCCGGACCTGACGGTGATCTGCTTCGATGGTGTGGCGATACTGGTGAACTTCGCATGTCATGCGGTCGCCACCGCGCCGCCCGTTCCGAACCTCATATCGGCAGGCTTTCCGGGGTACATGGCGGAGCTGGTTGAGCAGGCCACGGGTGCCGTCTGCCTTTTCACCACGGGTGCGAGCGGGGACATCAGACCTTACAGGTCGAAGCCGAGGGGGTTCGAGGAGGTCGAAAGGATAGGCCTTGCGCTCGCTGCGGGCGTCATGAAGGCCAGGGAGGGGGCCCTGCCCATCGAGGACAGGAAGGTCAAGGTCGCAAGCGAGTTCGTCGAGGTCCCCCTGAGGGAGTACCCTCCGAAGGACGAGGTTTCCCGCATCCTGAAGGAGATGGAGGAGGAGTTCGAAAGGGCGAGGTCCCAGGGCAGGTACAAGGATGCTAAGCGCTTGCTCGACAGGATGAACGCCCTCGACTATCCTATAAGGTACTTCGACTGGATAGACCAGAGGGGGACCGTAAGGATAGAGCTTCAGGCCATCTGGATAGGGGACGTCGTGCTCCTGAGCATCCCCAACGAGGTGAACGTGGGCCTGGGGCTGGAGCTCAAGGAGAGGGCGGGGACGGATAAGCTCGTCCTTGTGACCCTGGCAAACGGCTTCTACATGTACCTGCTGAAGAGGGAGGAGTACGAGGAGGGGGGATACGAGGAGGCCGCATGTCGCTTCGCACCTGGTTCGGGCGAGATGGTGGTCGAGGCAGCCGTCAGGCTCGTGGGAGGAAGGAGGTAAAAGATGACCGCCGGCACATCGGCCGTATGCATAACCCCGAGCGTCGGCCTGGACAACATGGGGGATTATCTCCGCCTCAAGCCCGCTTTGGGGGTGGAGGACGAACTCTTCGCCAAGGCCCTCGTCCTGGAGGACGGCGAGAGGAAGGTGGCCATAGTTACTGCGGACATCATAGCCTTTACGGACGAACTTACCAAGGAGACCCGGAGGAGGATAGAAGAACTTACGGGTATAAAGGGCGAAAACGTGCTCCTCAGCGCATCCCATACCCACTCCTCTCCTGCGGTGGCGGAGAAGGACGGGGCATCGAGGGATTACCTCACCGAGCTTTCCAAGAAGATAGCAGGTGCTGTGTTCATGGCGGACAGGAACAGGAGGGAGGCCCTGGTGGGGTGCGGTGTGGGTGAGGCCAAGGTGAGCATAAACAGGTGGCAGAGGAAGGATGGTGGGGTTCGCTGGGGGCCGAACCCGGAAGCTCCTGTCGACCACGACGTCCTGGTGATGCGTGTGGACGATGCCCGTGGGAGGCCCATGGCCATACTGGTGAACTTCGCATCCCATCCCTCCATACTTGGGGCCGACAACCTCCTTTATTCCGGGGACTACGTCAGCCACGTCCAGGGGGTGATAGAGAAGGTATACGACGGAGACGTGACGGCGATGTTCACGACCGGCGCCGGAGGGGACGTTAAGATAGCTGTGTTGACGGAGGACGGAGCTAACTTCCGCTACGGCGATCCTGAGGACTGCCGCCGCTTCGGGACAATTATAGCAGCCGAGGCCTTAAAGGTCGCACAGTTGACGAAGCCGAAGCAGGTCCGGAGGGTGGAAGCCAAGACCAGGAAGGTCGAGCTTCCCCTCGTCGAGCTTCCGAGCGCCGATGAGATCGAGGCCGAGCTCCGCAGGCTCGAAAGGGCAGAGCCGTCCGTAGAAAGGTCGCTCGAGATCAACTGGGCCAGGGACACCCTCGAGGCCCTGAGGGAGGGGAGGGCTCCCAAGAGCATCCCTGCAGAGGTCCAGCTCCTGAGGATAGGGGAGGATGTTGCCTTCTTCGCAGTGCCGGGGGAGCTATTCGTGGAGGTTGGAATTAAACTTAAGCAGGCCATGAAAGTTCCGTGCCCGTTCGTAGTGGCATACGCAAACGGGAGCCTGGGCTACCTTCCTTCCAAGCGCGCCGAGGAGTGGGGCTGGTGTAGGCACGACACCTCTTACAGGCTCTCAGGAAGGCCGGCCAACTTTTCCGGGGCTGTGGAGGAAGTGCTTCTGGAGGCCCTCTTCGGGATGATGGAGGAGGGAAGATGAAGAGGATGGAGTCGCTCGCCAGGAGGGTGTTCGTCGGGGGGCGAGAGCTTCCCCCCTTGCCGAGGCGCCCCTCCAAGGTCCTGGAGGCGGAAGTACCGCCGGGCAGGCGCCTGCAAGCGGGTGCTGCCAAGGTGGACGTCACTCCGTCCGGTCCTGTGACCATACGGGGATTCACTCCCAGGACGTCCACAGGGGTCCACAGGAACCTGTACGTGAGGGCCCTGGTCCTGGACGACGGGGAGGAGAAGTTGGCGGTGCTCAGCTGGGAGAAGCTCAACCTCTACCACACACCAGATGGGTTCGAGAGGGTCGCAGACCTCAGGGAGAGGATAAAAGAGCTTATCGGGATACCTCCAGAAAACGTGCTGATAAACGCTTCCCACACCCACTCGGGATGCGAGGGGCCTTTCGAGGAAGCCTCGGTTGAGGCCGTGGAACTTGCCTGGAGGAACATGCGGGAGGCGAGGATAGGGGCGGGCTCGAAGATGATATACGGCATAGGCTCGAACAGGAGGCTTCCGGACGGGACGGGGCTTTGGGGATGCAACCAGCCTAACCCAGAGGGCATCATGGACAACGAATGTGGAGTCGTGAGGATCGAGGACATGCAACGCAAGATCTTAGCTGTCCTGATCAACTACTCAGCCCATCCCTCGGTGCTGGACGCCAACAACACCCTCTTGAGCGGAGATTACGCAGGGGTCGCCATGGCCGAGGTGGAGGATGCCCTCGAAGGGTCCGTGGCCCTCTTCCTCCAGGGGTGTGCCGGAGACACCGGAACCCACACTTTCAGGAGGAAGAGGAGCATTTCGGAGGCGGAGAGGTTGGGAAGGAAGCTTGCAAAGGAGGTCGTCGGGATCGTCAAGCATATAGACGTCCTGCCCTGGGTCCCGTTGAAGGCCAAGAGCAAATTCATCGAGCTCCCACGGAAGGGGGGGAACGGGATAAAGGACGAAATTCAGGTTATGGCCATGGACGACTGCGCCATCGCCTGCGTCGGCTCGATGGAAGCATATGTGGACATAGGTTTGAAGGTAAAGCAGGCATCCCCCTTCAAGCATACTTTCACGGTGGCCTACTCGAACGGACCTTGGCTTGGCTACCTTCCGTCGGAGCACGGGTTTGCGGTCAACGATCCGGACGCAAGGGAGACCCCCTTCGCCCCCGATGCGGTGAAGGTGCTGATCTTTGAGTGCACGGAGCTATTGAAGGAGGTACGTGCTGAGCTATGAAGGGGATAACTTACGAGGTCAGGGGCTCCACCGTATATGCCCTCGAGGGAGGAGAGGAGGCGGGCCGGGTCGAGGTCCCCGAGATAGAGCTTCACTGGGCCGACGGGGTCTACGTGAGGCTGGCGGGGATAGCAGGGGTGTGGACCAGGGAGGACCTCAGGGGGAGGGGGATAGCATCGAGGATGATGGAGGAGGCCAAGAGGTTCGCCATC
>Ga0164318_10000254_pt1 | contig 37418 bp, 29 predicted proteins | sample GuaBasSedimGuay9_FD_113734 | JGI IMG/M metagenome (GOLD analysis project Ga0164318, IMG submission 113734) | Subseafloor sediment microbial communities from Guaymas Basin, Gulf of California, Mexico - Guay9, Core 4571-4, 0-3 cm | ecosystem: Environmental > Aquatic > Marine > Hydrothermal vents...
AGTTATACCATAACCACTGATTGTAGTTGGTTTAGATGACAATGAACTGAAAGCTCCATCAAATGCATCAGTTATACCATAACCACTGATTGTAGTTGGTTTAGATGACAATGAACTGAAAGCATGAGTATGGATTCCATCCAACGCAAAAAATGATGACCAATTTGAACCATCATAACTATATACGATTCTGTCTGATTGTACAACACATAAATCGTTTGCTTCCGCAACCAATGCATTCCTTGCAGCGATATCAGCGACGCTGAATTTAATACCTTGTTCAGAAGTAGAAACCAGTGTATCAACCTCCCCCTTTGTATATGCATCAGTAATGCCATACCCAGATACAGTTGTAGGAACTCCGGATAAATTAGACCAATCTAAATAATAAGACCCTTGTTGACCATCTAAAAGGTCAGCATCAAGACCTGAACCAGCACCGTCTACATTTTTTACTTTGTCCAAAATGGCTTGGTCACCAAAAGTTGTTAGTGGAACATACCCACTTATATATGTAAAAATCTTATTTGCTGTCCAACCTTTTGAGGTTGAGTTTGTACTCGTATCATCAAAAATAGAGCTTGGGTCAACGCTTGTATCTCCCGGAAGATTTACAGCACCTGAAAAATTCACAGTGCCTGAGAATTCTTTGTCACCTGAAACAGTTTCAGTCCCTAAAATATGAACATAATCAGTCTCAGTAAAGTCAGCTATGTCTTCTTTATTAGCATCGCCTGCCGTAACAACTAGACCCTTTTCATTTACAGTAACTTTTGAATATGAACCAGGAGAACCCATAACAGTTTTCAGAACTAACTTATTAGATTCTGTAGCGTCAGTGTTTGCATCACCATTTACATAAGTACCGTAAATGTCTAGGTTTGTATCGTATTGTGTAATCGCATCAGAAATTTTAGTATCAACTGTAGTTTCAGAAACAGTATCAGCTGAATCTGCCTTTGTAGTAAACAAAGTATTCATATCAGTATCAATAGCTTCTGTTGTGATCTTTAATAAATTATTTGAAGACTCAAGGTCTTCATCTTTCAGTGGGAACACATAGTTCCTATATTGTGTATTAATAGTTGACATTTATTACTCCTTTATATCTTTTGTGAATTTAGTCTAAGATTAGAAATTATCGGTCTATTCTTATCATTTGGCGTTGTCATTATCATCTTAATCCTAGATGTTTCTTGAGCAGGGTCCATAATTGGCGTTCCACCTGATTGAAGTGGTAACGTATATGTAGTTTCAACCCACTCATTACCAAGTGGTGTAGAAGTTGGTGAGATTGTCATATCTACCCATGTTTCAACTCCTGCAACATAAACTTGTATCTGCACACCAATCGTTGTTCCAGATGGTTTATAATTATCCATCGCTACGATGATTGAATCATCATTTCTATCAACTGGGAAACCAAGTGAAGTATATCTAGATTCTCTATATGAGTAACCTAAAGACAACTGAATATTTGGGTCAAGAACTGGACTATATAATCCATTTGAAGCAAATACCGCAGTCACTCTAATTCTACCAAAGTATGCCACGTCAAGTGGGAACTGTGAATATGAGTTCACTAAGAATTCTCTTTCAAGGGTTGCACTTATCGGTCTATCTAAAAGTTCAACTCTATATTGAATTGAAGTACCCTCATAAACTTTCGCATTTGCAAGAACCATAATATCCGTCACACCATTTGGATAAACTGTGTTTGGGTCTTCTGCTAAAGTGAGAACATTAAATTCAGTAAATGGTGCCTCATAATCATGATCAAAATCACAACCATAAATCCAAAACCTCATATCTTCCTTTTGAAGTGGAGTCCAAGCTGAGTTATTACTTGAATTATACAACGTACCGACTGAATAAGCCTGACCAGTCAACCAAATCTTTGGATTGTCCCAAGTCTTCTTACCTAGTTCCGCAACTTGTACAGAACCAACAGCATCTTTACAAATAATAATAAATGCATATTCTTTACCCTTAGTCAACACCATCTTGTTATCGAAAACAAATGGTTGTGAATGACCCACTGACTCTAATTCTGAAGGAGCAAGTGTTTTAGAAATTATAGCCTTATTCTTATCAGGGAAACCAGCTGATGTTTCACATACAACACACGAAACATCAGTTGTAGGCAACGCACCAAACACTACACGGATTGTATCCAATGCTATTGTTTGATTCAATACAAATGATTGTGCTACTGGGTCAGCTTCTCTCCAAATAGTGCCTTGTCTTCTAACAACCCATCTCCACCAAGAAGTTACAGATGTTTGAACAGTTCTTGAAAGTGGTTCTGCTCTAAATAGAGTAGTACCTGAAACTGAACTTACAATTCCAGTTGCTTTTACTTCTTTAGAACCACTTAATGTACTTGCTGGAATTATAAACGATCCATTTAATGTACCGTACCCATCAGCATTAATTGTACTAGCAGTCTTCCCGTCAAATGTAACCTTAATTGGCTCGTTGGCGTTATACGCTCCCCAATTTGAACTAATTCTAATCCTAATTCTAGGGATAATAGAAGGAGTTCTTGATTGTTGAATACTTGAAGATCTACTCACTGAAGAACCAAGAACTTGTCTAGAAACACTTGTCACTCTTGAAGTTGTCATAATTACTGAGTGCCATTTATGCGTACCAAAAGTTCTATATCTAGTTGTCCAAGAGTTAATCCCCCTTGTTGCTACTTGCACTTGTCTTACAAATGTTCTATAAGATGTTTTTGAAATCCATCTATAAACTGAAGGAGTAATCTTAATCTTAGCTCCTGGAGGTGATTTGAATAGGTATTCATTAATCAATCTAGTTTTTGTAACGTGTGGTTGACTAAGAATAGAAGAACCTCTAATCGTACTTGGCATTTCAATTGACATTTGCTCTTCAAGAAGTGCGGATGCTGGGTCAAGGTTTTCATTATCCCAATCAATATCCATAATTAAGTTACCACCAATTGACATAGCATTGTTTTCTAACCCATCAATCCCAGCGTCTCTAAGATCGTCATTTTCAAAACTGTCAACGAATTGACCTTTCAATCTTGCTCCTGGTTGTGCTTCAGCAATATTTGTTTGTAACGCCATTCTTGTCAAGTTGTATTCATTTTGCTTAATTGAATCCAATAATAGTTGAATATCTGACATCTTAAACACTCTTTGTGAAGAAAGTGTAACGTATGGGTCAGCATCACCACTAAGAAGAATCTCAGCAATCTTCAAGGTTAAATCCTTATCAGTATCTGGTACTCTAGGATCATTCTCATCAGGAACACCCTTTACAAATCCAATTTTACCCGTTGCGTCAATAAACATTGCATCAATACGTTGCAAAATAAAGTCGTAATCATACTGAATATCTGTCCCATCAGCAAATCCATAGAAATATATACCCTTAAGGTCTTCAGAAATATCACCCATGAATTTCCCTGCATTAGATGGGTCTTCTGAAAAGTTACCCTCTGTTTCAGTGTACTGATATTTAAAATTCACAAAATATGTTGATGATGGTGATGGTTCATTCCCACCTTGCAACCAAGTGATTGAGTCCCCAACTAATTCATAATCTACACCTGCAACATATATTGTATTTGCTAGATCATCAACATCACTTACACCCTGCCATACGACATCCAAGCTTCTTACTGGTTGGTATTCATTTGGAAGTTCATCAGATGCACCAATAAAACTACCGTGTTGCATACTTTGAGAATTGATTTGTCTTTGACCAGACACTCTAAATACTTTACGAATTGGTGAGTGTCTTACTGGGTATGTCCCATCTCCACTTGTGAATGAAATTGGCTCATCTTGTTTTAGTTCAAAATCTATAAGTGCATCAAGGTCTACTTCTTGAGAAACATCAATTTCAAAGTTGTAACCGTCAACGTTTGCTGAACCGTCTGCTACTGAAAACCTAAATGGTCCGAGATTCGACGTATATGTACCACCGTTCCCATCATCAAGTTCAACTCTCTCAAGGAATGCTGTTTCATAACCTTCAACCAAATAATTTCCATTGGCATTTCTATCGTACTTAGCAACGATGTTAATAACATCTTGCCTAAATGTATTGAAGCCTTCGGTCTCAGTCTCTTCTTTATTACGGTTGTAAATTTCACCACGAACAATATCATAAAGAGGGAAGAACTTGTTGTCTTCAGTTTCTTGATAATCATCTTCTAATATGTATTTACCTAAAACTTTGAGTCTTCCTGCTCCTGGTTGCCCATAGTTTCTTGTTTCAACTGCTGGGTCCAACAGACTTGAATCATCGGAGTTAGTCACTTCAAAATATTCAATTAGAACACCAATAGTAAATGAAGATTCCGGGATATATTGGTCAATCCCAACTACCACACTATCTACCACACGAACAAAATAACCGTCAGCAAACATAGTGGACTCATCAAACTTACATGAAATATCATATAGGTCTTGTCCTGCATCATTTTGGTTGCCAGTTTCTTCATTGGTAATTTGTGCGTCTCCACCTCTAATGATTTCACCGTTTCTCAAGAACCTAGAAGCCAAGTCATTGACGTCATTCTTGAAAGTCTCTTGGATTTCATTCATTTCAGCTGATTGTAATGCATCTCCTGCTCTAAATAGTAGAGATTTATAATCATCGTATTGTGGATTATCTTCAAATCGATTATAGTATCGTTCTAATTCAATATTCATATTAATTTTTCCTTTATTAAAGTTGGAGGGGAAGCCCCTCCTTTGACATTATTTAATTTATATTTCAACCGTGTTAAAACGTAAATTTGATATCACTGGTCTGTGTTCGTCATCACCAGTTGCCATTTCAAGTTTTATTCTTGTAAGGTCTTGGTCTACGTGGATAACATGGTTTCCACCATTTTGAAGAGCAAATGTAAATTTAAGTTCTTGCCAATCATTACCAAGTTCCTTCACCTTAGTCGCTCTTGTCATTGTTCTCCAAGATACAACTTGAGTATCTGCATCAATAATTTGAATCTTTGCCGTGATATTGGTGTTGTCAGGCTCGAAACAATCTATGAACGCTACTGCTTCAATATCTTGGTAATCAACTTCAATACCTTTAGAAGTATATGCTGAAGTTCTTTCAGACGTACCTATTGATAATTGAATGTTTGCATCCAACATAGGTGACTTATGTCCATTAGATGTCATAATAGCAGTGATTTTAATGTCACCAGTATATGAATCAGTTAATGGAATTTGGTCCATTGCGTCTACAATATATTCAGTTGGTACTGAAGATCCAGTTCTATCTAGAAGCTCAACTTTATACTTGATTGAAGTTCCTTCATAAACAGTTGCATCTGAAAGTAACATAAAGTCAGTTGCATTTGAAACACTTTTAGTTTCATAAACAAATTCACCGTTGTTATCAAACGCACAGTCATATAACCAGAATCTAATATCTTCTTTCTGATGAGGTGTCCAAGCCGAGTTGTTAGCACTTGAGAATAATACTCCCGTTTGGTACGCTGGGTCAGTCAACCATCTTGAGTTTGCACCCAATGTTTTCTTACCTAGTTCAGCAACATGAATTTCAGCAGTTGGGTCATCATTAATAATAATAAACGCGTACTCTTTCATTCCAGTCAAAAGAACCTTGTTATCAAAAACAAATTCTTGCTTTGTATTTATCGCAGCAAGGTCAGCAACTTTAACAGTTTTGGAAACTACTGATTTAGTCTTATCTGGCATACCAGCTGTAGTTTCAGTTATAATACAAGTAACATCAGTTACACTCTTTGTACTAAACATAACTTCTAATCTATCAAGTACAGTATCTTCTCTAAGGGTAAATGTCTGTGCAACTGGGTCACGTCTTACTGGACGCAAGTTTACATTTCTTATCCAAAGTCTTCTAATTACTCTTCTGAAATAAGTTGTCGTAACTGAAGTTACGGTTCTTGTTAATGGAATAGCTTGAAATACAGTTGTTCCTTCAACGCCTGAAACTGCTCCTTCTACACGAACTTCTTTTGCACCACTAAGTGAATTATGAGGTACTGAGAAAGCACCTGACAATGTACCTTGAGCGTTCGCAGTCAATGTTCCACAAGACAACCCGTCCATAGTAATATTTACGACTTCATTCGAGTTGAATGCTGCGTAATTAGAATTAATTCTTATTCCAATAGTAGGAATTATAGATGGAGTTCTCTTTGTACTAATTCTTGTTGAAGTTCTTGGCTTCAATGTGTACTTATTAGTATAATCATTAATATAGAAATAAGATTTATTCCAACCATTCCAATTATAACGCACTAAATGCGTATCAATCTTCAATGTTTCTAGTTGTCTAAATCTATTGAAGTGTAAGTAATTTACTTTGTCAATCCATCTATATACAGAAGGAGTGATTTTAATCTTAGCTTGTGGTGGAGCTTGGAACAAGTATGAGTTTACTTTTCTAGACTTTGTCCAAAAAGGTTGTGAAAGAATATGTAGTGCACTTGGCGTACTATCCATTTCAAAATACTCTTGTTCTTCATGTAATTCATCCAATGCTAGGAAATCTTGAGTTGCCCAGTTGATATTCATAATCAAGTTATCACCAACACACATTGCTGTATTTTCTTGACCTTGATCTCTACTGTCATCATCGTTAAATGTATCAACGAATGCACCTCTTAAAGAAGCTCCTGGTTGATTTTTCATCATATTGACTTCAAGCGCAACTCTACTCAAGTTATAATCATTGTCCTTAACTGCGTCAAGTATCAATTGAATATCTGACATTTTAAATGTTCTATTAGTAGTCAAGTTTACTACTGGATCAGCATCACCACTAAGAAGTATCTCAGCAATCTTCAATGTCTTTTCAGTATCATTCTCAGGTGCTTTAGGAGTATCTTCTGCAGCAACGCCTTTAATAACCCCTAAATTTCCATTTGAATCAATGTAAACTGTGTCGATTCTTTTTAGAACAAAATCATAGTCATATTGAACTTGAGAACCGTTACCGAACCCGTGAATGTAAATACTTTTCTTATCAGAAGATAGTGTACCCATTGAATAGTTACCATCTGAAGAGAAGTTACTTTCTGTTTCTGTATACTGGTAATTAAACGTCGCAGTATAAGAAGAGTTTGGTGCTGGCTCTTGCCCACCATTTAACCAAGTGATTGTATCCCCTACAAGAGCATAATCTGTCCCTTGTACAAATACAGTACCACCTTGATTAATATTTATAATTGATAATACTGGTTGATATTGTGCTGGTATTTCATCAGAAGCACCCGCAAAAGACCCGTGTGTCATTCCTAAATTGTTAGCAATTTTTGAACCAGTAACTCTGAACGCTCTATTGACTGGAGTGTGTCTTACTGGATACCACCCATCAACCGAAAATGTTTGTGGTTCATTTTGCTTAAGTTCGAAATCAACTAATGCATTCAATTCTAGGTATCTAGACTTTTCAACTTCATAGTTGTATCCATCAACGTTTGAAGAACCATCAGCTACATTGAACCAAAATGGACCTACGTTTGTTCCTATCGAACCATTGAATGGATTAGTAGTCCCGATGTATTCAATTTCATGACCGTTGATTAGGTAGTTTCCGTTTGAATTTCTATCGTATTTAGCTACTATGTCAACAACATCGCTTCTGTATTTTTCAAAACCATCTTCTTCTACTTCCATTGGAACTACAATTTCACCTTGTGCTATTGTAAATAAAGGGAATAAGAGTGTATTGGATGCGTCAACATAACTGTCTTCAAGAATTACTTCACCAGTAATTTTTAGTCTTCCAGCACCAGCTTGTCCGTGGTTTCTTGTTTCAAGTGCAGGATCAAGTAATGTAGCATCATCATCATGTGTGATTTCTTCATATATAATCTTAGTTGCAATCTTAAATTCAGAAGTCAGAAGTGTCTCACCAGCTTTCGTAAATGAAGCTGGTGGCACGGAGACATATTCACCGTCCGCAAAAATAATACCACCTGATACATTAACAATAATGTCAGTAGTAACTCCATCAGCATATTGAGTGTCAACCTCTATTCCACTAATAATACCACCATTAGCAACAAATCTTGATGCAATTTTAGAAAGGTCATTCTTTAGAGCAGATTGCATCTCATTCATTTCAGCTGATTGTAATGCATCTCCTGCTCTAAATAATACTGCCTTATAATCTGAATGAGAAGGTTCAGTATCAAACCTATCATAGTATCTATCTAATGTAATATCGTACATTTAGTCTCCTTAAAAAGTAATAACGTATTCGAAGATTTCTCTTGTAGCTGAGTTTCTGAATACAACGGGTTGGTTTTCTAAAAGAATTAGCTTCCCAACATTGTCTATGTTTGATGGTTGTAAATAATCTTCATTTTCTGAACCACTTGCTGGAACTGTGTCTGTGAATATCCCTAATTGATAAATTGAATCACTTGAGTTCATTTCTTGTTCAAAAACAAATTTCAAATAAACAAACTTAGTTGGGTTCTGAGATATAGACCATTTTACGCCATCTATATCAATAATACCAGCATTATCAGGAACTACATATTCCTTAACTTGTGATTTAATTCTACCAACTTCTAATGTTAATTGAGTTGAATTCAAATCTTCTGGAAGAGGAGCATCTGCCCACCCTTGCCCTGAGGGTAAAGAACCCCAACCTAATCTATAATCTTCATCGTACATCTCTTCAGCGAGTTTCACGTGTCCTACTTCTACCAATACCATATTATAACTCCTTTTTGTTTTTATTATTTAATAAGAGGTTTACTCTCTAATTTTCTTTGAGTAAACCACTTTGAATGTCGGTTCATCCAATTTTTGATTGTAAGATAATTGATTATCTTCCCAATATTTTATATTTTCTGAGGTCACTGGAGGGATATCTCTCAATGAACTAGAATACACATCTTTATTCCCAAACCCATCTAACAATAGATTCCCAGAGTAAACTAAATCTTTCCAATAGTGAACTATCGCACTGTGGTTATTTTCATTTAAATCAAATACCGTAACTTCATAAGGATCTGTAATCCCATCTACATAAGGAACATCTCCCCATAATGAAACGGACGCCTGATTTATAGAAGAAGTATCTTCCCTCATCTTATTACCATATACTGGTTTGATGATTGTATCATCTAAGATGATATTCTTCGAAAGTTTAAATTCATCCCAATAATTGACCATATAAGAATTCATTTCAGCTACGTTAACATTGTTTTCTGAATACGCGATTCTTGTTGGTTTATCATCTAATAATAGGTTATCAGAGTATCTAAGTACGTCCCAATAATGAACTACCTTGTCATTCTCATGTTCAGATAAATTGAAACTGAATACCGTAACTTCATAAGGATCTGTAATCCCATCTACATAAGGAACATCTCCCCATAGTTCAATATTCTCAAACGTATGTCTTGAAGTGTCTTCTCTGGTTTTTTCTGAATATATTACCTTTAATCTAGTTTCATCGAGGATTAAGGTTTTACTCAACTCATCTTCACTCAACCAGTAATTAATAATTCTATTTTTTCCTGAGAATACACTTGCTGATTCATCATAGACGCGTTGTCTCTTTGAGAATATTATTGGTTGATACAATGAACGCCCTGAGGTTGGTCCAAACCCAGTTATGAAATTTCGATCTTCATAATATTCTGCTTGACCTGATGGTGGTTTATTATAAACCCACTCTTCAGGGTCACCAGTCCAACCTATCCATCTTCCCCATACGTCTGCGTCGGTCCAGAACAGTGGCTCTCTTTCCTTATCTAAAAAGTTACGAACCAAGTTAGTCACCAGAACTGATCGCCAGTCATAATGGTCTTCCCACGTTACTCCTGCTTCCCAAGTATTTGTACCTTGTGGCACCCAAGCTGGTAACATTTGGACAAATCTTCCTGGTCTGTCAGGTGTGTGAGTACCGTAAATTTTATTTTCTACTAAGTCGTCCATTTCAAAGTCAATTGAAAGTTTCTTGGTGTGATAATAGTCAATTATTTCAGTGTGCCATTTTGTATAGAACTTTTGGATTCTAAATAGGTCTGCATATTGTGGGACTTCCCCATCAACGTACCTTTGAAAACAAATGTTCACACCTTCAAATCTTAAAGCCGTAATGTCTGAAAGGTAATCCGTATCTAAGAAACTGTGGGATAGAATAAATCTATTTGGGCAGTTTTCATCTTTAATAGAAATTAATATCGACTCAGCATTCTTTAATAACTTAGAACCAATAATTAGTATCTTTGTTTTTTCCCATCCTGGAAATTCTTTAAACTGAAAACTATATGCATTAATAATATTGTCATTTTGATACCAGTCGATGATCTCACCATCAATACCCTCTAGTTTTTCAAGAAGCTTTCTTTGAATTAAGTTTGTACCGACGTAAGGTTCTAAGAACCACGTATAATAATTGAAACCCTCTTCATCAAATGCATTATCATTGGCTGCTGAAAAGCTTAACCAAATGTCCTTCGTACTTAGAGGATATTTACTATAAAAATCATCCCCTGAAAAATCAGTCCCGATATAATTGACTTCCCAGTTAAATGCTGATGCATCTATCCAACTTAAAAGTGAATACCAATTTAAAATTTTGAATCCACCAGCCCCAGTTCTATAGAAATCATCGATTGTATCTAAGTACATCTTTAAATCTAAGTCTGACCAAGTGTTTTCATACCTACACATCAATTCACCTATCTTAACAAAAAGAGGTGTATCTCTCATGTTTTTAGGCATATATCTCTCGACACAACCTAAGTCGCATTGAGTATTGATCGTTGCCCCATATGCGTGATAAGCAGGGTGAGGATTTTTTGTTAATATACCCATAACCCCTCCTATCTAGTGTAGTTAATGTTTAAATTTTCAATACTGTTCAATGGTTCAATATAAACATTTTCATCAAGTGTTGCATAAAATTTACCACCAGGAGCAAGATGAGTCAAATCAACAGCTATATCCGCACAAGCCAAGTAATACCCAGAGTATTTTATTTTGTTTTCTTTTTGTAATCTATAAGCACTAATTATATCTCTTAAGAATTCATCAGTATCGCTCCCCACATAATGGATACCGAAACTTAAAGTCAAGCGTTGGTCACTATATGGGTCAAGATATACCGTGTTAATTTGGGTAGCGTTTCCCCTTTTATTATTAATTAGTGTGTCTATTTCGAGCTTTACTTCTGGTGTTATGTAGTCTTCACGTGGAAGAATAGTAATATTTTCAGACGGGTATTCATCTTTCACTAATATATCATAAATGTATTGCCCAAATTCTCTCAATATACCATTTTCATAATCTTGTGTTTGAACCCAACGACCATCTACTGAATTTCTTATCGCAATCTTTCTTAAGATTTCCTTATCAATATATTTTGTTGGTTTTCTTAATACTTCATACCCTAAAATTTCAGATGCTTGTACCAATGCATTAAGGTTGATAGAGCTTGTTGAGAAATTTTCAAGTAAATCTTCACCGAATGAAATGAATGAGAAATTCACCTCATCATTGATATTCAATCGCTTGCCTATCACACCATCACCGAATACTAACCGAGTGAAGTTTTCAAACGTTAGTCGTAAGCATGAATTCGGAAGTCTATCATCATATAGGTTCAACTCCTCATCAATCAAGTCAATTGTATCGGCAGTACCGTCTTCAAGTGCAATTGAAAGTTCTTGGAACTCACCACTAATGTAAATGTGTTGAGCAGGAATATCAATTTGGTAGAATTCAGTAGCATCTAATGCAATCTTCTCAAATTTTTCTAGCGTACCTACAGTCACATTCACTTTATTTTCATTCCCGAATATATATTCGGTCTTTTCTATAACAATTAGGTCATAATTCTTATATGACCCGATAACTTCCCCACGATTTAACCATCCTGATGAGTAAGCTTCGAAAGTTATTTCTATTATGTATGACTTTGCTGGTGGACGGTAGACTCCCTTATTAATAGCCAATTCCGTGACACTAGAGTCTAATTTAGCATACTGTAATGTACTTTCTCTCACACGCATAAGATTATAGTGGTTTTTAATTGCTTGAGACCCAGCAATTAATTCAATGATAGTACGACCTGCACCACCTGCAAAATAGTCTTCCCATGCTTCTCCTTCAGGTAATGTTGAGACTGCATCCTGAAGTTCTTTAGCGATTGCTACTGGTGATAAATTCTTTTTACTGAATTTCATAAAAATTCCCCTTTTGTTTCCTTGATATTCTCGACTGATATAAATAAGTTTCAGAAACCTTTCCCTTTATAGAAAAAGCAATCTCAGCATATACTTCATGGTTGTCCGTTGACCGAACAAATGATAACCCGTTATCAATTTCAATTCTAGGTTCATGTTGTTTCAATGCGTCATAAATTTCTTTGTAAATTAACTTCTCAGCCACTGGTGTCAGTAGGTCAAAAAGAAATTGTTCTAAATTTATCCCAAACTCAGGGAAAAACAAACGTTCTCCCTTTTCTGTATTTAATATATTATGGATAGATTGATATATGTCCTCGAGGTCAAAGATTTTATCTTGGACCAAAGGGTCTTGTTGATTTACGTCGCTATAAAATGTCATTTATTTCTCCTATGGTATAGACGGAGTTGTGATACTTGGTCCAGGTTTTACACCAGCATGTTTATGTCTTTGTAATCCAATTATACCAGATGTTACTTCTCCAGTAGCTGTTACTGTACCATTTACAATTACGTTCCCATTTATTGTTGTTATTGGCGTATTCATTGTACACGTCGGGGCATTAACAACTACAGATGATGCTGCCGTTATATTAATGCTTCCGCCAGTGCTTGTGATAGTTATTTGACCGTTCACGATAAGTGTATCATTCGCTCCGACAGTACAAGATCTTAAACCAGTCACCGCAGTTGACTGGTAACCACCAACACTCAATGTATCGTTTGTACCGACAGCCGTATCTCTAAACGTACCAATCACATTTCTGAAATAAGTACCGATAGTAGAATCAAAGTAAGTCCCAATTTTTGTTTTGAAATATTGACCTACGTCTCGAAGCTCATGTAAATTAATCTTAGTCGATGAATATTCATCTATTTGCCATTTATTATACGCTTCAATATATACGTTCAACCAATCTCTAATATTTACCTTAGTCGCTCCCGCAGCATCTATGTGTGCGTCAGTCTTACTTGTGTGTAAAAAGTATGCACTTTTGTCTTTCATATTAAGCCTATAACCAGACCCAGTCTTGTCCTTAGCACCCCAAGTATTTGGATAATCTTTCTGTAACCAACCTAATTCAGAATGTTTGGTTGTCATTACTTGATTAATTGCTTGCCAAGTATAGTCATCATTCCCAACTTTCTTAACCTTAACCTTCGTCCCCAGTGCTGGGACAGTTAATGAAACACCCTTACCAGTCCCAGTATTAACGGGAACAAGTTGAGTCACCCATGGTAAATCCTTTACTGGAATTTTATCATTATAACCCTTCACATGAACCTTAACTCTCCCAAGCATTTTTCCTGATTCAGGGTATTTTTCCTTGGTATCTTCATTTTCAACAATTACACCATTGACCTCTTCATCGACCTTCTGTAATTGGTCCATGAATCCTGGCAACGTTACTCCACCACCTTTACTACTCATCTTTATCTCCTTTATTCAACATTTTAAAACCACCCACCAGACATATTATTCATTCCGTCTCTAGATATCGTTATCATTATTACTGCACGTTGGTCTGCGAAGAACCGTGAAATCCTTGTTATTACATATTCCCCACCAACAGAACCCATCTGGGATACTTGCATCTTTTGATTTGATGAAAATGGGGTAAAATGGATCTTATCCAATAATAAGTAGTCCTGCCACTTATTTTCAATCGTAATATTTAACTCAAGGGAATTAACCATTGCTGTCTTAGATACATTTACTAGCCTTGCCTTTGAATAATTGTCATGGAAATTATCCGTATCAATAGTCTTTTCAAACTCCGTCTTCTTTGGAGCGTCTTTCATCCTATTTATGTTTCCTGCTACCAATAATGGTGAAATGCTTGGAGTCTCAACTTCCTTTGATTGCTCATCGTTACTACTGTGAATTGGAGTTACCTTAGTATTTGTAATCATATTGTTCAGTAATCCAAAGTCAGATGAAATCTCATAATTTGGGTTAAATGCTGCGGTCATTGGGCGTACTTCATCAAGTGGGTACTGTTTTAACCACCACTTAGTCGGTTGTTGGGCAATCATCTTAATGTCTGTCAATAAAAACTTTCCTGACATCTCAACTGCTATCACCATAGCATTATCATCATTTATATAAGAACGTTTCCATGTATCTTGGATAAATTTATAAGGTGTGAAATTCGGTCTAAGCCAAGTCATTTCATCATCTGGTTGTTCACTCATCCAATCTACTACTTCAAAATATTTGCCAGCTGTCTCTTTAAGGACGTCAATAGATTTTTTCTTAGGGAATGACTTTTGTTCATTCTCCTTAAGATAGTTAATCCCATTCATGATAATTCCTTTCACATTCACATGAACAAATTCTGAATCATCTACATGATGATTGAATTTTTGTACCTGCATTTGAGCGTACTTGTAATTCAACATATCTTTACCATAGACTATTTGGACATTTGCACCTTCATTCAGTTGTTGAATTACTGATGCATTTGCTGTAGAAAACGCAAATTCAAATGCTGGTACATCACCACCGACTTTTTCTTCCATAACAAAGTGCTTGATTGTTCCTGCTTTCCCTAAAAAATCACCAACCCCTTCTATCGTAATAGACATAAAGAATTGATTTAATATTCCTGCCATTGCCATTTAACATTACCTCCTATAAAAACGATTGTTTTACTTTTCTTATATTAGCTAAATTCTGTCTGGATATCATCGTATCTTTCAATTCGAAGATCTCACCAAAATCTGGTATCTTAAGAATCTTGGTTGATTTTACATCCCAATCTATGTAGTCATTATATTCCATAACAAACCACCACAATCCAGGAGTTTGAAACATTGCGTGTGATAGATTATCAAATCTACATTCATTTTCAGCTACCCTCATTTCCCCCGTTTGGGAAACCTTTTCGTTCATTTCCCTAAGGAACACTGACCCTAAAACATCATATGTGTCTTCATTGTATTCCATGAAAGCATCTTGTGGCATACCCTTATCAAGATCTCCAAAGTTTTGGTCTAAGTTTATAAAATAATCAGACATATTAATGACCTATGAACCATGACTTTACAAAATCCTTATCAAACTCTCTTGATGGATTTAATGTCATGTCTATTTTTGCCCACAAAGGAATATTAGTACCCTTCACGCGTTGTTTAGAAATTTCTACTTGTGCGTTCGATATAACCCACGCATCAGGTGCATAAAACCAATCCCCAATCCAAATTGAAACTTGGTTAATTTGAGTTCCCGCAGCATTGGTAGCATAACCACCAGGAGTTGTTTGGAACATACCACCAGCATGTTGACCAGGAAGTACATAGTCCCAAACCTTCTTCACCTCAACTAGAGGATTGATGCCACTCTTATGAGCAATTACAGTTATACTGAAAGGTACAGCATTAAATGCCGAGTTCTGCCAAGTAACTGTAGACATTCTAAATGATCTAAAAACTTTGTCCGATTGAATAGTATTGGCTGCCATCTTCCCTGCAGATTCAATTGTTTCATCGGCACCTTTCCAAGGAATAGAAGTATCATATGTTGAACTTGCCCCAAATGTCGTCGACCCATCAACGAACCCCCACATTGCTTGGGTCAGTGGTCCACCAGTAATGATTGCGAGGTTTTTATTTCCCCTTTGGTATAAACCGTCTATGTAGTAATTATTGTCCATCTTTATCTCCTATTTACCTTTATTTAATTTCTCTGAGAAGGTCTTACGACCCTCCCAACATACCTCTCAATATATCCAATGAACTATCAGAAACTGATGAAACGTAAGGGATAGTTGCCCCAGCACCAGTTCCAGTCATGTTTCCTAATGAATTTCCTAATCCACTCATCCCTTGTGCTAATGCATTATTGGATGATAACATTGATGAATTGAATCCACCTTTACTACTATTGATCTGGTTCATTAAACCGTTGAATGGTAATGAATCCATGTTTCCCAATGTTTGGGAAAGTTGACCACCGATAGATGACTTACCATCGGTAGATGAATTACCAAAAATAGATGACAACGTATTGGTTAAACCTGAAGGTAGTGCAGATGCTGCACTACCAATTATCTTATTAAGTTCAGAATTTCCACCTAATACTTTTGCCACTATTGGACCGAATTCACCACCACCCAATTTCTTAGAAATATCAGAGAGTATTGATGTCCCATTTGCTCCATTTTTGCCAGCGATATTTGAACTATTTCCAGTAGAACCACCTTCAGCAAAGCCAGCACCTGCACCACCACCTGATGAAGAAACTCCTCCACCTGATGAAGAAACTCCTCCACCTGAGGGAGCACCACCCGATGATCCACCGTAAGTACCAGCACCGTTTCCACCACCAGTACTTTTAATCATACCACTCATTTCCCCGATAGACTTACCTTTCATATTAACTGCTGACCCTTCGTTGGTATATCTAAACATATGAGATAAGTGCTTTGCACCCCACCCTTCTGTTAAATACGTTTTCGGTCCTTCAACCACGTTGTTGTGTGTAGATGAACTATGTATGATCGAATTATCCGAAGCCATCATAACAACGTGGTGAGCACTGTTCATGAAGTATACCAAGTCACCAGCCTTCAATTCACCTACAGAACCAACTGGCACTACAGATTTATCCTGAGATTGTGCCTTCTTTGTGAGGTATGGTACTTGAGTTGCTGTTGTACTTGGGAATTCTTTATCAATCCCCGTACCACGAATAACCTTTTGAACAAATAAAGAACAGTCAAGGTAATCAACGCCCCCAGAACTCATCCCTCTTTTATTCATACTATATTGGAACTTCCCTTTAAATTGCTTAGCAAAGTTCGCAGCATTATTCCCACCACTTTCAGCACCCGCAGGACCTACAGCCCCGATCGATGTCGTCGTCGGAGCCATAGTATTTCTTGGACCCATTGCACCTGAAGCACTTGACATTGTCGGTACAGCACTTGCTAATGGACCTCCTTTTGGTGCTGGTAAAAATGATTCAGAAGCGTTTCCACCTTGAGAAACAGTTCCCGATGTAGTTGACTTTGGTGATCCACCAGAACCTGATGTATGGGAAGGTGTTTGTTGTGCTTGTTCTGGTGATCCACCAGAACCTGATGTATGGGAAGGTGTTTGTTGTGCTTGTTCTGGTGATCCACCAGTAGCATTTGCACCTAAGTTATAATATTCGGTCCAAGTTGTACCATTGGCATCCGATCCTCCTGGACCTTTTTTAGCACCACCAGCACCGAGTAAGTGTGATGCTGCAAGCATTCCTGCTATCTTACCTTGAGTGTCACCTTTAGCATTTCCTAAATATCCAGCATTAATGTTGAGTAATTTATCCATGGCAGTTTCTTGTAATTCAGCATTTTGTAAGAAACCTTTCTTACCACCTTGGATTAACCAATTTGATGGGTTGTCTAATTGATTATTCTTCACACCCTTCTTAACAAGTCCTATATCTGCAAGTGCCATTGCACCCATTTGGTACTTACCAACATAACCGAGTTGATTTACTGCTTGATAATTATTTGAAGATTCTCTCATACCAAGTGCTGCCTTAAGGTTAGTTGTATTTGAATCACTTAACCCAGTTTTATTACTTTCCGGTGATAGGCTAGAACCTTGTGCCAGCCCAGCACCTACACTTCCACCAGACGCATTCTTGTATTTTCCAGTACTAACATTATAATTACCATACTTGTCACCACCAGCACTTCCATTCCCTGTACCGTTCCAATCATCCTTAAAGTCGCCAACTGCAACACCCAATGCTGCCATGGTCTTTTTATAAGCACCCTTAGCAGTATCTAGACCAGCTAAAATTGCCTTCTTAGAATAATCACCAACCTTCTCTATGGTAGATTTATTCTTTTCTTCCCTTTCCTTTTCCTCTTTCTTAATCTTTTCCTTCGGAGCAGTAACTGATTTATCTGCTTTTGCCTTAGCATCAGCTTCTTTTAATTTTTGAGCCTTGTCTTTTTCTTTATCATTTAAACTAACAAGTTGATCACGAACTTCTTCAAGTATTTCACTGTCTTTATTAACTACTACGACACCAGGAGTTTCAAAACTTTTCTTATTAAACTCATAAGCACTTGCCAAACCATTTGAAGATTTCTTCTTATGAACCGTTGGGTTATTGGCAGATATTGCTGGTGATGAAGTTAATACAACCTTTCCCTTTGATGCGTCAAAATTATCCATCACGGATGGATTGTTTTCACTTTCTTCTTTATAGTCATCAAACATTTTATAAATATACGCAGCATCAAATCCTAAACTTGCTGCCGTTCCTGGTCCAGCGAACACACTTGATACCCCACTTGCTATTTGTAATCCAGCCATTCCCATTTTACCTTCAGAAAGATCAGACGCAGCAAAGCCTGCACTCATGAGTAAACCAAACACTGGGATCTTCTTAACAAGTATCTTACTTGCCTCTTTCCTCACCATTTTTTCAGCCACTTTGCGTGGTATATATTTAGGTAATTTTATATTTTTCATCATCTTAGTAGTAAGATCATCAAGAGCCATCGCGTATTTTTGCTTTTGTTTTCCGAGCCAACCCTTAGCAATCTTAGGAGACAACTTTGGCATGCTCTTTGGAGCATATTTAGGATTATTTATCAACGGTGCTTGACCCAATCCTTTCAACATAGAAGGTTTTGGACCCTTAGTAATAAAATCAAATGCGTGGTTAGCACCATTAGCGACAACTGGTGCTTTTTGTATTACGTTATTTGCAACTTTTGGGACTACTGCTACAGCTTTTGGCACGACCTTTGCAACCTTAAGTTCTGAAACAGCTTTTGGCACGACCTTTGCAACTTTGAGAGCTTCTGCTGCTTTCGTCACAACCTTTGCATCTTTTGCTGCTTTAGCAACCTTGAGAGCTTCGGTAGATGCCTTAGTAGCTTCCGCAACAGTTTTAGTACCCTTGAATATATCAGAGAATACTTTAATAGCTCCACCAAACATAGTAGACATCAATAAAGTTTTTGCACTCAATTTAGTAAATGCGTCGACCATACTACCTACGACTTTTCCAAGCCCAAATTTACTTAAGATTGTCTTAACAACTTTCATGCCCATTAATTTAGGTAGAAGTTTTTTCATTAGAAGAAGACCAGCACCCATCCCAAGGACACCACTAAGCCAACCACCACTAGAAGGTTTTGTTTGATTCTTTAATGAGTTCCCCTTCCCAAGCCCGTTACCTACACAACACACCCCTAACTTCTTAAGGATTAGTTGTAAAGTATTCAATGACTCTTCTTTTATCTTCAATTCATGTTTACGCTTAAGGAAGTTGTCTCTAAATTCAGCCTTTCGATCATCAATTATTTCAGCTTCTGCTTCCATAGTCTCTTGGTGTCTTTCATCTTCTTTCTTTTCTGTGTCATCCATTTTCTTAACGACAACAGCTGAACTTGTCTTAGTAGCGTCAGTCAATGCAAGGTGTCTATCTTGGTCTGACTCATCACCATCAACCAATACATCTATAATATCGTCAGCTGATTCTCTACTCGCACCAGCCAACATCTTAGTATTGTCTGCTAATTGTTTTCTTGTTTCCTTTTCTTCAACAATTTCTACATCGTGTGCTTCTTTAATATAGTCTAAATAGTCCCTCATAATTTGACTTTGTTTAGAAGAATCTTCTTTAATTAGTTTAAGTAACTTTTCTTGTGCCTCACTACCTTTTCCAAATACTTCAAAAGAGTTATTTAGTTCTTGTTCTGCATCATAGTCACGTTGGATAGATTTTGCTATACTATCATTGAGTTTTTTGTTCTCTTTAATAAATTCTTTTATGTTATCTACATCGTTGGTTTCTAGGATTGTAGCAAAGTCCGTGCTTAATTTCTTAGCAAGTTCTTCTCTTTCTTCACCCCACTTAGCTTCGAAACGGTCATCATTTTCTTGAAGTTTATCACCCAACTTCTCAATGATGTCAATCATATCATTAGAAATGCCGTCGAAGTTGTAATCATTTTCTTTGATTAACTTGGCAAAGGTTTTTTCAGATCTTGTCATTTGACTTTCAGCAGTGTTTGCCATCTTGTCAAGCATGTCTTCACTTCTTTTTCTAAGCTCGTCTTTCTCCTCTTTCTTTTCTGATTTTGTTTGTCTTAATTTGATCTTAGTTGTTTTATCTATATTAGTAACAACCTCATCTACTTTGTCAGTAAATGCATCCTTTGTATCACCAATCCATTTATCAAAGAAACCACGCTCTTCTTTAGCCTTTGCTCTCTCTTCCTTTTCTTGTCTTAGTTTTTTCTTTGCAGCTTGGGCAGCACGTTGAGATTCACGGTCATATCGACTTTTTTCCTCATCATTCATAGAATCAAAACCACCATTGATGGCATCAATCATGTCCTCTTGCATATCGATTTGTTTTTTAAATCTTTTTGCCTCAGCCTTGTCCTTCTTTTCTTCAGCCTTTTTATTGTCTACACCAGCTTTCTTGTTCTTTTTCTTTTGACCCTTGAGGTCAGCTAAATAAGCCTTAGTATATTTCTCAGTAGCCATTGCCCCACGAGCAGCAATATAGTCTGATTGACTTGCACGTTTTCCAGTTACGAAAAGCGTTGGTTTTACGGACTTGACTGGGCGTCTGCTTTCACGGCTTTCCCGTGATTCACTATCTTCCGTTAATTGCTCAAGGACTTCATTAGAATTCTTTTGTTCTTTTAATAGTCGTTCTAATAACTTTTCTACTTCTGTTGGTCTAGCCATTATTATATGCCTCCATTTCTTGTTCTAAAAATTTATATAATTGTTGTTCTATGAAAATTACATCCAAAAACTCCATATCTTTAAGAGTACTTGGAGGCATCCCCATTTTATACGCCAAAATGGATTCTTTTTCTAAGAGAATCTTTGGTTCGATCTGTGGAACTAACGTATTCAATGATGTCGAGAAAGGGTATGTCGTGTAAACGACCACATACCTCCCCACTACCTAAGATTTCTTTACCATCTTCATTGTGTTCTTTATTCAGTTTATTTTTACAGTTAAACTTTAAACTCTGTACACCATGGAATAATGATACGTCTATTGTCTCCAATAGATTGATATTAACCCCGTTCATCACCTCTTTAATAATTTCAACTCTATCTGACTCTGCACCATCAACAATACAGTTCGCCATATACAAATCAAGATCTTCCCTCTTACCATCCTTAACCATCTTTTTAAATCTGCCAATAGTAATTGGCGTGAAGTTTATCTTAGATGCCTCATAGTCTGTACTCGTGCTTTTAAACGTACTATCTAGGTCAACTGTAATGGGTAACGGTACTCTAATCTCTTCAAATAATAAATCATTAACTGAAAATGGAGCTTTGTTCAATGCCCCACAACTCGAACATTCATAACTCATATTGAATTCAAGTTCACCGAATGTTGCTAATTTAATCATCGTCACTATATAATAGAAATCGAAGTAAGTCAAATCTTCCGTTGGGAAATTAGAATGAATCTTCTTCAAGAAAAAGTTTATGGTCTCAGTGTCTGATAATGTACTAACACTAAGATATTTCATTTCACCGAATGTCAGTGGGGAATAATATAGTTCAAGACCATCTCCATAAGCCTTACCACCTGATGGCAAAGTTTCAGGCACAAGATTGTTTACTGATGATGGGCGTTCACCCTCTGGGATGACTGGTTTTGGTTCAGGGACAATCATAGTATCGTTTTCTTCAGCGATACGTTTTGCTTCCAAGCTTTCTGCGTATGTAATAGGTCGTAATCTTTCTGTCATATTTTATCCTTTTTATTTAAACATTTTATGTATTTAATTTGGCCAAAGGATTGTGTTCATGGATAATTAAGCAAGATCAAAGGTATAATAGGGTATAATAGGGGAAAGAATTTAAAGGATAAAAAATGAGAAAAGGTTTTGTTGATATATTATTACTGTTGATTATTTTATTTGGTTTACCCATTTACATCATGATAACGATTGCTCAAGATCACTTTGATGAAATTAATAAACATATCCAAAGTGGTGGTGGGATTCTGTGTACGCAATATGATAGTAATGGTACTATCATAAAGTCTATAAAAATTACTGATTATACTAATTGGACATTAACTGAAAAGAATATTGAGAATGATGGAGTGATGTTAAATTTAATGAAGTGTGAGAAAGTTATTGAGATAAATGGAGTAGAGTAGTTACCACTTAAGGGAACCAGCTACCACCATAAAGTTTACTTGATAAATAGGAACAGACCCATCTGAGTCTCCCGTATAGGTTATATTACCAGAAGGTATCACTTTCCCTTGCCAAGTGTGTTTCGTTTCGTTTGTCGAAAGAGTTTTAAATACATTGAAGTCTTTGGCAGCATCTGCTACCGTTTCGACTTCATAGCCATCTTCTGATACACAATCTTGCATCCACTTAGTAAAGAATTGAGTAATTTTCAAATCCTCTGAGTCGACGTAAGATATTGTTAAGGTTGGATATGTATGACCAGATATATATTCTGTACCAGTCGACCCCAATGCCTCAGTAGTGACTCCGAAGAATCCTATCTCTAGGCTGGTTGTCGATGTCCAACCACCAAACTTTTCATTAAGTCCTTCAAGTTCAAATTCCCATTTATTACTTTTATCCCATTGGACTGTACGAATACGTTCGATGGTTATCTTTTTCATGTGAACTCCTTAAGGTCCAAGGAGATTATCCTTGGTATCCTACTTCTGGCTCTAACTCTACGAATGTATCTTGCTCTTCGAAGTAATCATAAGAAAGAGTCATTGAAGGTTGAACGATATCGCCAGTCTCTGTCAATTCCCCAAGCTCATAATCTTCAAGGAATACGCCCTTTAGAATCCATGAAGTTCCATAAGTTGAGTCAGCCGAGTTTTGTCTGTTAAGTCTCGTAAGTTTTACAATACCTTCAACATCTTTCTTCTTGTACTGGTATCCAGTGTTAGTACCAATAATGTATTCTCTCCACGATCTAATGAAATCGTGAACTGGACCCTCGTCATCTGATTCCACAAGTGTCAATGTAATTTGACCTGAGTAATCATAATCTCCTGGTTGCTTAACTTTATGTCCTCTGATTGTAATCTCTAGTGAGTTACCAGTTCTCTTAGGGATTTCTGCTGAAATCGCTCTAAGGTTTACTTCAGACATAAATACACCAAAGTCTCCCTGCAAAACTGTAGGGACTTGGTCAAATTCTACTGTCCATAGGTTAGATACCATCGCATCACCGATGTTAGCTCTGATTCTTTCCATAGTTGGTCTTTTTGCCATGTTCTTTCTCCTTAAGCCGAAAATTCTACTTCATTGTTATTAATGATAGTAGTAAAGTTAATAAATTCAATAGAATAAATTGGTCTAATATAAACATCTACATTTAATGTATTGTTCACCTCATCTGCTGGAGAGTTGTTTGTAGCATCACACACAACTTTAAAGTCAGATATACCGTCTCTTGAGTGAATATCAGTCAAGTAATTTCTGATTGTAGTAGCAATTGATGCTCTTATATTACCAGTATTAAGTTCGAACAAGTAGTGCTCAAGGAATGCAGCGATCGCTGGCTTCAATGTGTTAAGAAGCAATCTGATGTTTATTCTATCAAATGCTGAAGGAATAAGAGCTTGAGTCAATTGACCCCAAATAGCCACACCTTTTCCTGGAGCAAATCTGATTTGGTTAATCCCTTTGTCTGCAAGCAAGTCAAGGTCTCCATCAGTAAACTTAATATGAACATCATTAACAAACATTCTACCTCTTTTAAATCCTGCTGGTGGATACCAGATTTCATAGTTCGAAGCTGAAAGGTTGATTGCTGCTGCAGCAAAACCGTCTGGAGAAATAAATATTTCTCTGTTATTATACTTGTCTGTAATCTTAACATGTGAAGTATAAAGACCAGCAAATGAAGTGTTTAGGTTCAATGTTGTTGTTCTGTAATCTACGATGTCTTGTACATAAGAAATTGGATTCATTTCAACTTCATAAGGAACTGAAAGAACTGCAAATGCGTCATCTCTGCGCTCACAAATTTGTGCGATTTTTCTTTGATACGCTGGAGCTGTCCAACCACCATCAAGGAATACTGAAAGAGGATAGTTGTTTTTATTATCCATAAGTTCTGCTGCAAAGATCATTTCTGAATCTGTTACTGCTTCACCGTCATCACCACCAACAAATTTGATGAAATTCTTTTCAATCACGTTACCTTCTGAATCTCTCACTACAGTTTCTCTTGGCATTACTGCTTTATCGATAACTGGGTTTGAAATTGCATTGATATAGCTTGAAGCTTGAAGAACAGTTTCTACGAACATGTTTCTACCGTACCCGTCAACTGCGTCAATATCTCTTGAACAAATCCACTTTTCTAATGGGTTCACAGTATTTGATTTAGCATAAACATTAATTTCAAATGCATCTGGAGTTCTAAGTCCTTCTGTGATAACCTCAACTCTTACATCTTTTGACCAATCACCCTCATTAATAGAGAACAAAGCCACAACTGAATAGAAATCAGATGGGTCAAAGTTTACAAGATCACCTTCTGGTTGTTCAATAGTAGAAGCATCTGCAAAACCGTCAGCTTGTGCTGCTTGGTATGGTGCTTCACCAGTTGAAACATCAATAAGTGATGGGTTGTTGATACCAGATTCGAAATCGATCTCAGCACCATTTACGTTGCTGACAACTGAACTAATAACAAGTGTTGAAGCGTCATTCATATCAGCGACGATATCTAGCGTTTCACCTTCAAGATCATCAATAGTCATATATGCCGGAGCAATATTTGAAATTGTTACCTTATCAGCACCATCAACAATTCCTGTTACAGATGAAGTGATTGCTGGTTTTCCTCTAAATCCTGAACCAATTTGGTTCGTTACTGAAGGAGTTGCAACGTCAACTGTTAAAGTTGAAGCAGTTACGTCAGTTACTGTTCTTGAGAATTTTACACCATCTGCTACAAAAGAAATTACTCTATTGTTAAGGTCAGATGGAGTTCCAGTTGAAAGATTTGATACGTCAATAGTAGTTGCACCACCACCTGCACCAAAGTCTGCGTCAAAAGAAATAAATTCAGCACTCTCTGCAACTGTTCCTGCACCAGTACCTACAAAAGATACACTTGAAACAACTGGAGCATCTAGTGTTAATTCAACACCATTCACTGAAGCAACAACATAAGTTACTTGACCAGCACCTAGAATGTTAATTGTTCTACCAACCAATTCGTCTGGAGTTCCACCGATGATGCTACCAACAGTAACTTTGTCGGAACCATCAACTATATTAGAAACTGAAAATGAAATTGCTTTCAACTCTGGAGAAGTTTCATTAATTTGTTTATATACATCGCTAACAGTACCTGCTTGGTTTACGAAAGCCCCACCGTTAAGTGCTCCGTTTGCAACTCTAATTGTCCATAGTGAATTTGTTTGTTGTAGAACTGTGAGTGCACTGTAATATGCAATATTGTATCCTACCTTAATTGTTCCGTCTGGCGTAAATCTATTCAATAGATCATTCTCTCCAGTTACTAACACTGGAACGTTAATTGGTCCTTTCTTAGCTGGAATACATATAGCGTTATAAACACCTTCATTTCCACCTACTCTTGGCACCATCGCCTTTTCGAAAGTTCGTACGTTTGCTGCTGGCATATTAAAGCCCTCCTTTTATTTTACTTGAACTTTTCTTAGTCCAGCTGGTAAAACAGCTGGCAAAAGTTCAGGGTTATTGATTTTAATAGTCTCACTTGGTGACACTACGATTGTTTGTCCATTATATTTCACAGAAACTGGGTAATTTACTGTGGAAATTATCTTAGTCATATAAATCTCCTTAATTGATTTTAATTATTTAATAAGCAAATAATTTATTTATCCAGTAATTGTCTCTTCTTGTATTAAAGAAGGAGTTTCAACTGGGTATTGCCATAATTTGTAATTTATTATCTCTATCACACTTGCTTGCTTCAATGGCATAATGACTGGGAAGTTTATATTAACTTGTAACCCAACTGCCATTACTGGTCCCAACTCATTCAGGTCTTCCTTCTCGAACGTTGTAGTTGTAGAAGGTTGTGCTGAAAGGTTGAAGATGCCATTCTCGCCATAATCTGCATCAAACACTAGAAACTCACCAGTATTTACATAAAGGTGCTCTTCTATCTGCTCAGCTATGGCAATGTTGTTAGTAACTATCTTTATTTCGACATCTAAAGATGCCATTCTCATATTTGTTGTTGAGTTTGCTTGGTTAGCCGTACTTGGGTCTTCAAAGTTAGCCGTAATTTGCATTGGTCTATTATTCCAATTAGCTTCTTGTAGCGAACTTCTATTCCAAATAATAAACACCCAATCTTTTGGGACTTCACCCTCAGCAAATTCAAATATCCCTTCCCTAGTTACCCATTGAGATGCTCTCCCTCTAAAGTCAAGCGTCTCATCATAAATATATGTATCAAGGACTTCAAAATATTGAAGTGTTGTTTCTTTTAGATGGTCAAGTAATCCCATTATAGCAGATGATGTATTCATTAATTATCCTTAAGCAATAGGCACGATTGAATGGATACCGTATAGAGGGTCTCCATTAACTGCGTTTACTATCATTGAGTTTTGTGTTCTGAATCTTTTAATACCATCTTCAAAAAATACTTCTATCTTAGAGTTACGTGGTATCTCAAGGTTTTCACCGATTGTGTATATCTTACCCTCATCATCATTGAATGAAGAATATCCCTCTAGTCCTAAGCCAGTCATTTCCTGAAGTCCATATATTCCAGTTACAAGAAACCTTCCGTCATCATCAGGAAATTTATTGTACTCATATAGTTGTGAACTATCATTATATAATGCAGGTTTGGATATTGGGTGGTAGATATTACAAGGAAGTCCTTGTAAATATTGCATGTGCTTAATAGCCATGTAGTTTCTTTTAGTGTTTTGTCTAAATGATATTTCCGTAATCATACTATCCCCTATTCGCTATCAGCATAACCCTGAATATCCTGTAACCATTTCACAAAATTGTCAAGGGTTTTGCGTCTAACTCTTATTGTAAAGAATGTCTTATTTAAAATCCATTCCCATTTGAAGTAGATCAATTGACCTGAAACATTTACTTTCATATTTGTTTTAAAGGTTTTGAATATTACATCAACCAACCCTTCATTAATATGCGTACTATCTTCTTCGATCAGTTCAGGTTCTTCTTCACCTGACTCAAAATACTCTACAAAATCTAGACCTTTTTTATTTTCCATTTACATTACCTTATAAAATTCCAAGATACCAATTATCTTGTTCAGTCTTTAACGACTCAAGTGTCGTCTCCCACAATTCCTTACCGTCTGAATATATTTCAGCACCGTCATTCTCAAATGGTTGATCACCAAATGTAAATGCCTTCCTACTAGAACCTACATACATCATATACAAACCAAGCAACATATCCATTAATTCAATATTACTCTCATCATAATCTTCTAATGTTCCCATCACTAAAGTTTCAGCTGTATAGCTACCCGTGATTTCTGTTTTAAATCGACCGTTATCTTTATTGTATTCCCAGTTCCATGGTATGGCACCAGCTTCACCCGCAATTGCAGGTTCGAAAAAATAAAGATTAACTATATTGAGGATTCTACGACCTGACGAATCAAGTTTAATAGTTGTCTCATAATGGTCAATATCTAGTTCTGTAAATGAGTATAGTGGACGCCAGTTGGCATATGTAGCAAGGGCTCTTTTGGAAAGCCCTTCAAGTACCTCGTCTGTGACCTCTATATCATCAGCCCCAACGAAGTATTGTAAGGAGTTGATAAGGAGGTAGTCTTTTAGATTAGCTAAAGTCATAATGACCTCCTTATGTTATGTTAGTCTATTAGACTCTCTAATAGTGATACTGAACCAGTCTTTCTTTCTACTGACTCTACGTTTCCACCGATAAGACCTTCAAGGAATGCTTCTTTTTGCTCTTTTTTAACAGCAACTTTTTCTTCACCATCTTCACCATCTTTACCGTCTTTGTCATCAGCGTCTTTGTCATCAGCGTCTTTGTCATCAGCTTCATCTTTCTTGTCAGCGTCTTTGTCAGCGTCTTTGTCACCATCTTTAGCTTTCTTCTTAGCGATTGCTGCTTTAAGTGCTGGTGGTAATTCACCTTCTTCAAGATCTTCTACGCCTTCAACAAGTGCATCGATTCCTGCTTCAACTCTTTCTGTAACCATAGCTTCAAGCTCTTCGTCAATTGCGTCCATCATTTCTTCATCAAGCATAGTAACACCGTCTTCTTTAAGCTTTTCAACAATTTTTGCTTCCATTGCTTCTTCAACTGACGCAATTTGACTTTCTTCAATCACAAGTGCACCGTCTTCTTTAAGCTTTTCAACAATTTTTGCTTCCATAGCTTCTTCAACTGATTCAATTTCTGACTCAGATATCAATAGGTCACCATCTTCTTTAAGTGCTTCGATAACTTTAACTTTCATAGCTTCTTCAACAGAAACAATTTCTGACTCAGCAATAACCGTATAACCAGCTTCTTTCACAAGTGCTACTGCAGAAGACTCATCGATCTCTACGTCACCCTTTACGACAGAATACCCGTCATTTTCTAAAAGCTCTTTTGCTTCACTTAGTTTAATTTTTGCTTCGTTTAAATTTCTTAAATCTTTAATTGCCATCTTATTCTCCTGATACTAATATTGCAGTGTCTGTAATTTCTATTACAAGCTCTGGGTTCAGTGCATCGATTGCTTCAGCAACTTCCGATTTGTTTGCACACTCTATTTTTAATCCGTCTTCGTGAATTTCAATGTCTATCCCTTCTGCATCAATTGCTTCAGCAATAGCTACAAAATCAAGAACGTCTTTTTCACTTTCTTCAATACTTTCTCTCACACCTTCTTTACCTTTAGGTGTTGCAGTCACTTGGTATGCACCAGTTACTTTGAAACTATATTCTGCTCCAAATACGCTCATCAATAACATCATAAATGATTGACCACTGAATTCAGTTGTATCAATTACATAGCCGTTACCTTTAGCAGTAATATTTGGTTCTCTTTCATAAACCTTTACAAAGTTTACGATATCTGTAGGAATTACTTTTCCTTCATCCATCTTATCTTTAACAAGAAGACCTTCTTCAGTCATAGTGACTTCAAGGTTCTCATTCGCTTCAAGGATGTTTGCTAGTTCTTCTAATTTTATCATACGAACTCCCCTTACTTTTCTTCAGTCTCAATCTTTACAGACTTCTTACGACCTCTTGCTGGTGCTTTCTTAGCTTCAACTTTCGGCTCCTCTTTCACTTCTTCTTTAATCTCTTTCTTTGCAACTTTTGGCTTAGATTCAGATTTAGGAGCTACTTTAGGTGCTTCTGTTTTTGCTTCAACTTTAGGTGCTTTTACTTCACCTTCTTCCTTGAGAGTTAGTGTCATGTACGACGCTGGAAAAGTTACACTATGTCTTTCATTAATGAATACTTCAATATCAGTACCCTTTCTCAGTGTATAAGGTTTTCCATCAACTCTAAACATTACCGAACCGTCGTTGTCTGTACTCGCAACGTACAACCCAGTCTTTCTAGTGGCTTTCTTCATATTAAAAATCTCCTTGTTTTGATTATTATACTTTTATTTAATTACTAAAAACATAAGAATAAAAACGCTGTTCTCTTTAACGCAAAAATCCCCGAGCCTAAGCCCGAGGATTATTGTTTCTTCAAGTGATCGTTACTTATGCAGTAACGATTGTGATCTTAGTGATCAATGTTGGAACTGGAGCCAACATACCAGCTTGAAGTGCCACACCTTTTTGAGACTTCAATGGGTTGTGATCAATACCGTCAGTCATATTCGTTACGAATAGTGGAAGGTAAGGAGCATATACCAAAGATGTATCAAACATAGATGTACCTTTTGAGATCATAAGAATCTCTTGATCAGGAACTACAGATGATCTAAGAACTGGCTTACCATCAAGTGTACCGAAGAAGTGAGTACCAAGTACTGCATTCAAGTCACCAGCTGGTTTGAAACCAGGAAGAGTTCTAATAATTGCTGTTGCTTGGTGTCCTGCAACTAGAGCTGATGCTCCACCTGATCTACCAGCGTTGTTAAGAATCATTGATTCAGCGTATGCCAATGCATCAAAGAAAGTAAGCTTGTGCTCTGTGAATGAAATTCCTGCAGGTGCAGTTTTGTTCCAGTCAATGTTTCCAGTTGCATTTACATATGCTTCCATAACTACGTTTGAAGCAACTTCAGTTGTAAGTTCTTGAGTCAAGTCCTTAGCCATTGTTTCTTCTACGTTAATTCCGAATCTTTTACCCAATGAGTAAGATTTGAATAGACCGATATCACTTCTTAGTGCATAAGTACGTGCTCTAATTGGTAGTGAGTCGAATTCACTTCTAATAGTAGGGATTTCTGTAAGTGCTTCAAAGTTTGTTGCATAGTTTACAGTTACGTCTGAACCAGCTTCTGGAGCTACAAGGAATGTTGCTGAGAACGCACCTGATTCATAATTGATAACACCTGAACCACCAACACCAATCAAGTTACCTTGACCATCATCGATAAGTTTCTTTTGCTCACCACCAACAGTAGCGTAAACTTCAACTTCTCTCTTACGAACTGGCATATATACCACTGTTCCTGAGAATGTCAATGTAGCGTCATCACCAGCACCGATAACTTCACCTTTAATGTCTTCACCAGCATAGTTTGTAGTTCTCTTAACACGACCATGAATTGGGTCTACCAATACGTCGTTATCAACAACACCACCTCTAGTTGTTTCAGCGATAACATTCTTGAAGTAGATTGTACCTTGTTGCTCTTGCAACGGCTGAATAGATGCGATCAAAGGAATTGGAGACTGTGCTGTAGATGCAGTAATAACATCAAGTGCAATGTTTGGAAGAACACCAAGGTCACCGTAACCACCATTAGCTTCTGAGAATGCTTGGAAGTTTTCATACTGCTCTAGTTGAGTACCTAGTGCAAAAAGATCTTCGTTTGTAACACCTCTTGTTTTAGCTACTGTCGACTTGTTTTCAAAGAAAGTCATGTAGTCTGAGTATTTGTCGAAAAATTGTTCAACTTTTTCGTGTAATTTAATTTGTTCCACGTTTATATCCTCCTAAGGATTAATTTGTTTTTTGTTTAAATTTGCATTTGTCGGAGGGCATTTTGTGCTACCGAATCAGACTCAACAATCTTTTAACTTACAGTTATTTAATAACGTAACTTAAGAGAACTTTAAAATTCCCTTAAATTTTCTTTAAACCTCTAAAATCTTTATCTAGTCAAACCCTCAAGGAATTTAGATTTAGACTCTGAGTGTCTTGATGAAGGTTTGTATTCAGGAATATCAGGGATGACTGCTGACGCAGACTCACGCTTAATGATCTTTTCTTCCTTTTGAAGATTAGCCACTAAGTCCTTTTCATTTTTATATGTTTCCATAAGCTTCTTAACTTCTGGCAACTCTACCTTATATACATTCGAATAATACTTAGCTTTAGTCTCAAGCATTGCTTCCCTATATTCAGATGAAAGTTGTACAGCCTTGACTTTGTCTTTCTTGTACCCTTCTACCTTATTTTCCAATTCTTCATATAACCCAGTAACTTCATCATATTCCTTTTTCTTGTCTTCAAGTATTTCACGGAACAACTCTTTATCCTTCTCTTCCTTCTCATCGATTGAGTCATTGAGTTTATTGAAGTCTTCAGATATATAATTGAATTTGTCTTCGAGTTCTTTATACTCACGTTGTGCTTCATCGAGCTTTTCTTCAATAGAAATACGCTTATTAACTTCAGACTCAAGCTCTTCACTTAATTCTTCAGCGTGTTTCTTTTCTTTGATAATAGTCTCATGAATATCTTCAGGTACTTTATACTCGATCTTTGTTTCAGTAACCTTCTCAATCTTAGGAGCTTTGGTCATTTCTTCATCAAGCTTCTTAGTAAGGAATTTAGTCGCTTCTTTCATTTGAAGTAATTGACCCTTAAGTTCACGGATAGCATCTTCATCCTGAACCTTAGTTATCTTTTCCATTATAACGATTTCAGGCTTCATAAGAGTCATGACATAGTCAACAAATGATTCTCCTGCTGCTTTTACTTCAGTTGAGTCATCTTCAGTGTCTTTTCCCTTTGGTTTATCATCTTCACGCTCTTCAGCATTTTTTCCTTCTTTGTCTTCTTTCTCATTATCGTCACCGTCATCATTCATTTTACTAGCAAGTTCTTTAATACGCTCACATGTACCAGTGATAGATTCTTCAACATCTTTCTCTTTAAGGATTTCATCACAAATCTTATCAAGCTCTTCCATATCTGAAGTAGTGAGTTTTGAATCTTTGTCTAGGAATTCAATAAGTTGGTCATAATACTTTTCATATTCAACATTATAACGAACCAACTTAGTAAGCAACTCAACATATGATACATAGTTCATCATAAGTTTTGCTGATACCATCATATCGTCGTCTGCAGTTTCTTCATCAACCTTATCAATCAATATGTTGTTTTCATTCACCACGTTTTCTAACATAGTAATTACGTCTTCCTTACTTAACTCCTCTAATAAATCTCTATCAATATTCACATTATCCCCTTTTACCTCGGATTCTCCAGGTATTTCATTTTTATTAATCATATCATCAATCACCTCATTCTGTGAGGGGAACTTTAGTCCACAAATTCCATCTATACAGTCAACTGGGTGATCAATAGCTTTTTCTTGTAAAGCCAAAAAGTCTTCTTGTAGTGCTTCCATAAGCTTTGGTTTGGTCTCTAGGAATCCTGGTTGGATAACAAAGTCAATACTTTCGATGACAAAGTTTTTCTCATCTAACACTTTATATTTCTTTCCATTCTTACTCTTGGTCTCATTACTGAAACCACCAAACGCTCTAGTTGATACATACATGTCCGAACCTGAACGTAAAATAGTATTGAGGATTCTACCTGACTCAGTATCGAGTATTTCATAGTCAGCCATACCTTCGCCAGTCTTTTCATCAATATAGATTTTAGTGACCTTGTGAGATACACGTCCTGATTCAAGTAATTCATCTAAGCTGTAATCTTTTGGGTGACCAATACAACCGAACATAAGCCCTCTACTAAGAGCTTCTTTTGTATCAGCGTTCTTTAGTGCATTTTCCCAAAGCTTCTTAGGATAGAATCTACCGTTTCTAGAGTACCCGTCTAAGAAGAACGATGGTCCTGAAACCTTAGCCAGAACCCCTTCTTGAAGTTTCGAAGCACTAGCTTCTGTTATGACTAATCCCTTTACGTCGTGATTTTCATATAAATAGTTTTTCATATATAGTCCTATTAGTTAGTTTTTATTATTTAATAAGTCTTCAAATACTGAATCTAACTTATCGAATGTCTCGTTACTAGGAGCCAACGGGTCTGATTTCTGAACAGCTTGTAACATAGCTCTGAACATTTCATCGTCTTGGTCATTCCGCATACCAACTAATTCCCTCTTAGCATACATATACATTTTAGGGTCATTAAAGAATTGAACCATGTCTGTTAATAGATCATAATTTTCCTTTTCAATTTTTCCTGAAACATATGCTGCTAACAACTCTACCTTTAGTACACTAGAGTCCTTAACAAAGGCATCAAGCAACTCTAAGAACTGGACCATGGCTTCGGCATCAGCTTCATAATATTGAAGCTCAAGGTACAAATGTGTTTCTATTGAACTTAGACCAAGGAGTGCATCATTAACTTGTGTCATTGAAAGGTCAACATAATTCATGCCTGAAATTAAATCTTGATTATAGTACGCTGTGCTGCCAGAAGTTGATTCTCTTAACGCGTTGAATCTACCTAGTGCTCTATGAAATCTCTTACCAGCTGTTGATTTGTTCCATTTCGCAATACCCTTCTTCATACCAGCTTTATTTCTACGCCATTGGTTCTTCATATTTCTTGAAGCATTATGGTCTTTAGCAGTCTTGACCTTAGCCATACCAATTCTCTTCTTAACCTCTACCTCATTAAGCCCTAATACTTTATATTGAACCTCATCTAATTTAGTTTTGAATTTCATTATATCCCCTTACCAATCTGAACTTTTGTCATCTTCACCATTATCTCCAGCAGCATCTGTTTCCTTCAATTGAAAGATATCGAAACCAGCCATAGTAGCAAATTGTTTATTCAAGAACTTAACATACTCTTCCATATTGATATCTATTTCATCATGGTCTTCAAAATCTGTTACGAATGATTTGAAGTTATCTACCATTGACACCGTAAGGTCTAAGAATTCAAGACGCTCAAGGTCATCTGTGTTCAATATGTTTAAGAATGTAATCTCAATGTTTTCCTTGACATAGTTTCTGAACCCTATGTTAGTCAAGTGGACAATGATTAGTCTTTGTAGACCTTCCTTAAGTGCAAATTGAATACTTTTAAGTTTCTTAGTATATCGAATATGATCCTTAATTACGTCTGACTTAATACCTTCTTCATCAATAATTGAAGCTGGTACACCAATAGTGCTTAGTGCCATCTTTCTTATATCAACAATCTTTTCATGCATCTCATCATAATTACTATCTGAATTAAAGTCCTCAGCTTGTAGCTCACCTTTGTCACCAAAGTTAGGAATAACCTTTACTTCACCGACTCTAGCTCCTACAGTCTTAAGGATTTCATCGTCTGACTTTTCAGCTGTACTGACTCTAAGAGTTTTGTTTACCATTTTCTCATACATCTGTGCAATCTTTTGTGCTTCTGCTGGCTTAGTAGTCGCAGGCACTGATACAGATACGAGCTTGGTTGCTAAAGCATCGTTAATGAATCCCAACGGCACTAAGTTCTCAAGAAACTTTAGCTCTTTAATTAGTCCGTAAGATGGGTATAATACTGATTTCCCCATTCTAAGATAAAGAACCTTTTCATTAAGCCCGTCAACCTTTACTCTAATCCTTGACGATGGTAATGAAAAGTATATCATTGATGTTGGTTGTAACGTTTCAATTTTCTTTTTACCTAATGACAAGTAGTAACTTACATCACTGTCTCTAAATACTGGGATAACTGTTGTCATATCCACGTCATCGTGAATTGTCATAATACCTTTTTTAGTACCGTGTTCATCACCTTGACCGTTTACATCTATTCTTAAAAAGTATTCTCCATAGTATAGTAAGTCATTAGCTATATCTACAATCATCTTTTGTATATTGAATTCATCAACAAAATCATTTACCAATTTTGAAGTAGCTTCATCGACTTCACCGACTGAATTCTTAATCTTAACGTCAAATAGCTTATGCTCATTTCCCGTTGGGTTCAATGCATCATCCATAATTCTGTCAACTATCAATTGACTAAAATAGAAGTTCTTTATTGAATCTATATCTGCAATAATTCCTTTCTTTGTTTCATTAATTTCCAAAAACTTTGTTAGTAAAATATTATTAACTGATGGTTCTACGTCTCCGTGGTTTACCATTTGCTGTGCTTGTACTGCAGGGTCTAACTGCATTGACCAGCCAAAAAGTTTGTTGGTTAAATTTGAAAAGTTGTCACCTAGTTCTTTAAACATATGTTCTCCTTTGATTTTAACTATTTAATGTGTTTCTTTATCAGTGTTCTAGGAATCGACCTTCCGTTCCTTCCCCAAATATACTTGAGTATGGGTTATCTTCATCAAAGTCATCCCCAATCACTTCTTCCATTTCCTCTATGAACGCTGAGTTCAAATAAGGTCTATATTCAACTTCCGTTGTTATGTTCCATAGAGCATTGGCAATTGCATCGGCGATATCCTTTGAACCCCTAGTTCCATCTGGGTTGGCTTCAGGGTGATCAATTTTCTTCTCATCTTCTTTAAGGAATACAAGCTCACGGTACAATATTCTGTTATTGGGCATCTTAATCCTTTCAGATATGATTGCATCTCTTAGAGCATAGTACGCTTCTTTCTTTCGGTCAACTGAATACATTTTAGTCTTCATACCTTGTTGCTCTAGAAGTTGTAGTGTTTCCTTAGATTGAAAACTATCCGATACGACTAACTCAACACCAACTCCCCTACGATATAACTCATTAATGAATTCACGGACTTTGTATAGCTTAAGTTGTTCACCCTTCGGAGGTCTAATCCCTATGGCAAAGTCAACCCAATATTGTCGCTCTTGTAATTCACCCTCACCAACAGTATCGTGAATATGAAGCATAGCCAATCCATACCTATCCCCAGCATACGCAATATCTAGCCCGATAACCTTTTGACTTCCTGGGAGAAATATGTCTACTTGCTCATCTTTAAAGTAATCCATAAGATCACCATCTTCACCGAGTATCACCTCATCCATAGCACAACCCGTTTGTAGGATTAGTGCTTCTTTAATCTTATCTTTGAACGGAATAAATGTTCTTACATCTGATACAGCCATACCTAGAACGTCACGGATACCAGCATAGATATCATCAAATTCCTTTCGGTGTTCCATTGGTACTTCAAATATCTTCGTTGGGTCGTATGTTTCAGCCCGTTGTCTATCCTCTATGTTATTTATAAAGAAAGGGTCTGATTGATAATCCCCAATAAATATTTCAAATGTTTCACCTGAATAGTGTGTCTTGTGTTTAAGGACTTCAAATCTCGGAGCTGATATGACTAAGATATCACTTGCACTGAAGTTTACGTTATCCCCTTGAGTTTCCTCAGCGTTGTCTATCATAGTTTGTATTACAGAACCCTCAGTCGTTGCTGATGAGATAATAGAGTAATGACCACCCCATTTATTTCCCTTCAATAAGAATCTTGAGTTAATTCTGTTATACATTTCCGTAATGATATTTTGTGAACCACCCTTGCGGACCTCTTGGTTTACTTCATCCGATGATGCACTAAAAACGTTCTTACCAACAAGTTGTCTCTTTTGTGAAACCATACCTATATCAATGTTGTTAATGAATAGTGAATTCCTAGACTTAGTGTTGTTAAACTTTGAACGGAAGAACGGTGACTCTCTTATCAATGCAATAATAGGGTCGAAGTTTACTTGCTCAATATTTTCTAGCGTGGAGTTTGTTAGCGTAAAAAACATCTTTGCTGATTTAGGTAGCTTGAACTTTAATTGCGGTTCATCCATACATAAGAGACGAGCCATATCGTACAAGAAAATAATCGAGGCAACCGTTGTGTTATGGTGGATGCTTCCGTCTGGCGTACAGTA
>Ga0164318_10000255_pt1 | contig 37409 bp, 50 predicted proteins | sample GuaBasSedimGuay9_FD_113734 | JGI IMG/M metagenome (GOLD analysis project Ga0164318, IMG submission 113734) | Subseafloor sediment microbial communities from Guaymas Basin, Gulf of California, Mexico - Guay9, Core 4571-4, 0-3 cm | ecosystem: Environmental > Aquatic > Marine > Hydrothermal vents...
AAGAAAAACAGGTGTAACTCAAGTTTATAATGTAGGAGTTGCTGGGGATTTTCTCATCTTTAATCTTTAGTCTGTATCTATCCTTTAGGAAAGAGAAATATTTAAAAACAAAAAAAATTCATAGAATTAACTAAATTTGGAGGAATTTTTAATGGAAGAAGATTTTGAAGAATTAGAAGAAGAGGATGATGACGAGATTTTAGATGATGAAGACGATGAAGAATAATCTCTTTAATTGTGGTTATTTTTATTTTATTAATATTTAAAAACAGTTCTTACTTTGTTTTTTTATGAGTGATTTTTTATGGCATAAAATTTCTGAAAAAGAAAGAGAAGAAATAAAAAAGCAAGCTAAAAAAATTATGGATTCTTTTTCTAAAAAACTTTTGAGTTTAGGAGAATTAAAAGAGAATTTTATTGAAAGAGATAAATCTGAAAGAGAAGAAGGCGAGAATGAAAAAGTTGGAATTGACAGAAAAATAATGTTTGAAAATGCTCCACATAAAAATAAAGACTTTATTATTGCTGAGAAGAAAAAATGGTAAAGGATTTAAATAAAATTAAAAAAGAGAATAAGAAAATAAATGCAATCTTGCAATTTAATGAAAATTTTGAAAAAGAATATAAAGAATCTTTAAAATCAAATGGAAAACTTAAAGGAAAAGTAATTGCAGTTAAAGCAAATATTAATGTAAAGGGATTTAATTCTAATTGTGCTTCAAAAGTTTTAGAGAATTATAAATCTCCTTATGATGCAAGTGTAATTAAAAAAATTAAAGATGAAGGAGGAGTAATTTTAGGAATTGCAAATATGGATGAATTTGCTTGTGGAGGAAGTGGAGAAACTTCTGCTTTTGGAGCTTGTCAAAATCCTTCTGCAAAGGGTTTTATTCCAGGCGGTTCAAGTTCAGGAAGTGCTGCAAGTGTTGCTGCAGATTTTTGCGATATTGCTTTGGGGAGTGATACAGGCGGGAGTATTAGAAATCCTGCTTCACACTGCGGGGTTGTAGGAGTCAAACCAACTTATTCAAGTGTTTCAAGATATGGCTTAATAGATTTAAGCATGAGTTTAGATCAGATAGGACCTTTGGCTAAGAATGTCTCAGATGCTGCTTTGCTTTTAAGTGTAATTCAAGAAAAAGATGAAAAAGATTCAATTAGCCAGAATTCAAAAAAAATTAATTTAAAAAAAATTCAAGAAATTCCTAAAAATTTAAAAATTGGCATTCTTGATTTTGAAATTCAAGATAAAAAAATTCAAGAATTGATTAATGAAAAAATAAGAAAAGCTGCTGAAAAATATAATTGGAAAGTTCAAAAAATAAAAATTAATCATATAGATTTAGCAATTGAAACTTATTATCCTCTGGTTTATGTTGAATTCTTTTCTGGAACAAGAAGATTTGATGGAAGAAGATATGGAAAGAAAATTGAAGATGTAGCAGGCTCTGAAGTTTTAAGAAGAATTTTTGGGGGAAGTGAAATAACTAAGGCAGAGTATCAGGGGCGATACTATAATTTAGCATTAAAGACTAAAAAAATTATTGAAGAAGAATTTGAAAAAGCATTTAAAAAAGTTGATTGTATTATTTCACCTACTGTTCCAAGATTGCCTCATAAAATTGGAAAAAAGATTTCAGTAGAAGAAATGTATAGTTATGATGCATTAACAATTCCAAGTAATCTAGCAGGAAATTGTGCCTTGAGTTTGCCTGTTGGAAAAATTAATAAAATCCCTGTTGGCATGCAAATTATTTGCGATAAATTTAAGGATGAAAAACTTTTACAAATAGCTTGCAGTATAGAGAAGCTGTAAAAGTTTTTGTATTAATCCATCTCGAACACAGTCAGATGAACTAGACGAATTAATGCTTCAGATAGCTAGAAGTTTTGAAAAACTTAATCTAAATCTTTAAAAATAAAGTCCTTTTCTTTTTGATATGAGAATAAACAATATTGAGATTAAATGGCTTGGACATTCAGGTTTTTTAATTAAAAATTCATACAATATTTATATTGACCCTTATAATATCCGAGATGATTTGGAAAAAGCAGATTTTATTTTATTAACTCATAGTCATTATGACCACTGCAGTTTAGAAGATTTAAATAAAATTATTCAAGAAGGAACTAAGATTATATGCACTGCTGATTCTCAGAGTAAAATAACTCATTTTGATGTTCCAATTAAAATAGAAATTATTGAACCTAATAAGACTTTAGATTTTGGAGCATTAAAAATTTCTACTTTGCCGGCTTATAATATTGATAAAGATTTTCATCCAAAAGAATCAGGAGGAGTTGGATATGTTATTAAAATAAATAATCTTGTGATTTATCATGCAGGGGATACAGATTTAATTCCTGAAATGCAGAAACTTACAGGGCATCAAGAAGAGGATTTTATTGCATTGCTTCCTGTTGGGGGGAGATTTACTATGACTGCTGAAGAAGCTGCTGAAGCTGCAAATTTAATTAAACCTTCTTTGGCAATTCCTATGCATTATGGAAGTATTGTTGGAACTTCAGAAGATGCAGAAGAGTTTTTAGAACTCTGCAAAGAGCAAGGGATAAATGCAAAGATTTTAGAAAAAGAATGAAAATTGGAATTATTGGACCAAGTAAATTAGATAATTCCAAAAAAGATATTATTTTAGAAATTGCTAAGAAATTAATAAAACATGATATTTATTTAGTTCCTGATAAAGGAAGTGTTTCTGAATTTTTTGCTAAAGAGTATCTCAAAGCTGGAGGAAAAAAAGTTTATGAGATTATTCCTTTAAAGGATAATGAATTTGGGTATGATTGGATAAATTTAAAATTAGGCAAAATAATTAATTGTGGAACATGGAGAAATCAGCCAGAAAAGTTAAACGAGGAAACTCATGCTTTGATTTGTTTAGGATATAGTACTGGAGGATTAATTGAAATGGGATATTCTAAATGGTTTAATCCTAAACCTATTTATATTATTAAGGAACTTATCTCAAAGGAATTGCCTAAAGAAATTGAAAAGAATCTTGATTTAAGATACATTTCTTATAAAAATTTGGAAATAAAATGAATAATAATTTTGAAATTAAAAATTTTCTTCAAAGAAAAACAGACATTCTTTCTAAAAAAGATAAGTCCTCGATTGGAAAATGGGATGAAAAGATTGAGTCTTTATGCAATCAAATTAATTCTTTAGAAAATTATTACACAACTTCGTCATGTTCTGGAAGAATTATTATTATGAAAGATAAAGAAAAAAAATCCCCTGGGTTATTTGAATTTGTTAGTCATAATTTATTAGATTTTGAGAGATTAAAAAAAGAAATTAAAAAAATAAAATCAGATTCTAAATTTAAACAAAAGAAAGATAATTCTTTCATTGAACAAAACTTAAATTTTAAGTTTAAGTCAGAGCCGCCAATACTTCATGTCGCCTGCAAAACTTTAGAAGATGCTGAAAAAATTTTAAAAAAAGTTCAATTAGCAGGATGGAAGCGCTCAGGGATTATTTCTCTTGGGAAAAATATTATTGTTGAATTACTTAGCACTGAAAAATTAGAATTTCCTTTAATAAAAAATAAAAAATTATTAGTAAATGACGAATTTTTAGAAATTGTTTTAAAAAAAGCAAATAAGAACTTGAGAACAGGATGGCTGAAGATAAAAAAACTTGAAAATTCTTTGAAGTGATTTCTTGAATATATATTTTAAAAATCAACAATATGTTTTTAAAGAAAACACTCTTTGTTTCTTTATAACTCCTATTTTTAGGAGAAATATAGAAATGAAAGGAGGTAGAAAAAATATATGGTTTTAGATTTTGCAAAAGAGGCTATTGAGAATGCAGATACTCACAGCATTAATTTTGATGAATTAAAAGCAGGAAAAGCAAATATCAAAGTTGTTGGTTGTGGAGGAATGGGAAGTAATGCTGTAACCTGGCTTTTTAATAAAGGAATTAATGGCGCAACTATTTTTGCAATGAATACTGATGCTTTGCATCTTAGTGTAACAAAAGCAGATGAAAAAGTTCTTGTTGGAAAAGAATTAACAAGAGGATTAGGTTGTGGTGGAAATCCTCAAAGAGGAAGAGAAGCTGCAAAAGAGTCTTTAAGTGACATTAAGAAAGCTGTTTCAAATGCTGATATGGTTTTTGTAATTGCTGGAGAAGGTGGAGGCACAGGCACAGGAATGGCTCCTGTTGTTGCTCAACTTGCTAAAGAATCTGGTGCTGTTGTGATAGGTGTTGTTACAATGCCTTTTGAATCAGAAAAAGCAAGAATTGATAAAGCTGAATTTGGATTGCAAGAATTAAGAGAAGTTACAGATACAACAATTCTTTTAGATAATAACAGATTAGTAGATATTGCAGGACAATTGCCAATTGAACAAGCTTTTGCTGTTTCTAATGAACTGATTAGCACTATGATAAAAGGAATTGTAGAAACAATTACTCTTCCAAGTTTAATTAATTTGGATTATGCAGATGTTTCAGCAATTATGAGAGATGGTGGTGTTGCAGTTATTGGAATAGGTGAATCAGATGCTACTGACCGTGTAACAGAAGCTGTAAAACAAGCCCTTACACATCCTCTACTTGACGTGGATTACAAAGGTGCTAGTGGAGCTTTAATACATGTGACATGTGGTCCTGATTTAAAGCTTGAAGAATTTGACATTATTGGCAAACTTGTTTCTGAAAATCTCAGCCCTGAAGCCCAAGTTATAATTGGTGCTAGAATTAGCAAAGAATTTGATGGAAAAGTTAGAGTTATAACAATTATGACAGGAGTTAAATCTCCTTATATACTTGGAAAAAGAGTTGAAGAAACAGCAATGCCTCAATCAAAAGAAATATCTGATTTAGGTATAGAAGTTTTATAATTTTTAATTATGCCGGGATTTTCCCGGTTTTTTATTTTTTTAGAAATCATACATTTATTTTTTTTGGATTTTTCATTTTTTTATTTTTCCACTTATTAAAATAAAGAATTCTGTCTAGTTCTATTTTTTGTCTTCTTTTTTCTTTTGCTCCTCTTTTTTTTGATTCATAACCAATTGGAAATAATGCCTCGACTTCAATTCCTTCAGGAATTCTTAGAATTTCTTTAACAACTGATTCAACAAAATATCCTGCCCAGCATGTTTCTAATCCTTTTTCTTTTATTTTTAAAAGAAAATTTTCTATTGCTGCTCCTGCTTGCTGTCCTAAAAATTTCTCTGCTAATTTTTCATAAGCATTTTTTGTTACAGCTGGTGAAGTACATGCAACAACAACATACTGAGCCTCTGAAATGAATGGCTGTTGAGCAGCATCAGCAATCTTTTTTATTTTTTCTTTATCATCTACTAATATAAATCTTAATGAGAATAAATTTCCTGCCATTGGAGCAAATCTGGCTGCATCAATACATTCTATGATATCTCGCCAATTAGGTTTTTTATCTGAAAAATGTCTTATACTTTTTCTTTGTGTTATTGCTTTATCTAATTCCATTTTCTTGTAATTCTTTTAAAATCTTTTCTACAGGTTTTTCTTCAACTTCAACTCCTAAGTTGTATTTATTATTTCTCCCCCATGGAAGAGATTTCTTATCTACTACTCTTTTAGGTGAATATTCTCTTTTAGAATAATCTCTGTCTTGATTCATAATCATATTAAGAAAGATTTCTTTAAAAAACTAGTGTTTAATACGTCCGGGGCAGGACTCGAAACGAGACAACGAAGTTTTCCTCGTGCACTTTCCTATTTGAATGAATTTAAACCTATTAATCGAGTCCTAAAAAAAGCGTCCGGGGCAGGACTCGAACCTACGACCTAACGGTTAACAGCCGTTCGCTCTACCAACTGAGCTACCCAGACTTGTTTGTAGTTCAGGGGTTTAGCAGAACCTTAGTTCTAGCCTACCAACTGAGCTACCCAGACTTGTTTGTAGTTCAGGGGTTTAGCAGAACCTTAGTTCTAGCCTACCAACTGAGCTACCCAGACTTTTTTTGTAGTTCAGGGGTTTAGCAGAACCTTAGTTCTAGCCTACCAACTGACTACTTTGATTAGAAATTGGAAATTATTTTTATATTTAAAGTTTCTTGTTCTGAGATTTTAATCCTAAATCAATAACTGGTTTAACTTGATGTTTTTCTAAATAATTATAAACATTTGATTGTTTAGAACCTCTTATTATTGAAATAATTGCTTCTTGAGCATTCTTGATGTATTCTGGGTCTCCAATTATTCCTACTTCATTATCTTTTAATTCAAAAAAACATTTTGTTAATTCATGCAATGTTCTTAATGTTCCTCCTTTGGTTCCAATTATTCTTGCTTTTATTCTTTCTAAGTCATGTCTTTTTGTATAATTTTTTATTAAAAGTATCTCAAAAAGATAATCTTCTTTTTTGATTAATAATGCTGTAGAAATTGGAAATCCAAAATTAATTGCATCAATTACCTTTTCAGCAATATATTCATCTTCTGGTTTTCCAAGAATTTTTACTTCTTTACCTCTATTTGTTATTTTAATTTTTAATTGCTTTTCTAATTCTTTTTTTGCCTTTATTACTCTGGGGAGTTTATCAGAAATAATAATTTTCATATTCTTTTAAGCTAGATGGAGGTTTTAAGTTTTTTGATTTATATCCTTGATAAAGTAAATCTTTAAAAAAACTTTTCTTTTTATAAAAAAATGAGACTGGAAAAAAGATTAGTGGTTGATTCTTTCACTTCTCAAAGAGTAAGAAATGCTCCTTTTGTTTTAAAAGCGGGGGAGAATGTTTTAACTTTTGATAGAGAAACATTAAAAAAATTTGGATTAAGTCCTTCAAGAAAATTAGTTGGAAAAGATCTGATTGTTATATTAAAATCTCGGAAAATTAAATATAATCATAGCACTATTGCTGTAAAACCTCTTACTGATTTAAAAGATAATGATGTTTTAATAAGAAGAGTTGAGAAAAAAGAAACTCATTCAAAGGAATATTCGCTGATGTTTCCTGAAATTAATAAAGTAGAATACAGAGCATTTTTTTCAACAGGTTTTTTTGGGAATTATGGCTCAGAGTTTCCTTGTCCATTTTATGATCTGGATTTTGAAATTAATGAAAAGGAATATCAGGAATTAAAGAAGTTACCGAAGAATACTGTAATGAATGTTGGCTTTTCTTTAGAATAATTTAAAACTCAGTTTTTTCTGTTTCTAAATATCCTTGTTTTCTTAGCCAAGCTACTTGATTTGGGCGATATTTAAAGACTATATCAGCTCTTTCATTATTTGATTCCCATGGTTCAATAAGAACTATATCTCCTGGCCTTAACCATAAACCTCTTTTTAATCTTCCTGGGACTCTGCAATTACGGGTTTTTCCATCAAGACAATTTACTAACATTTTGTTTCCTCCAAGTCTTTGTTCTACAGTTCCAATTATTTCTTTTCCTTTTGGCAGTCTTGCTCTGGCTATTTTCTGTTCTGGTGGGGCTTGTTCTTTTTGTTTTTTATAGGATTTCATATTTGTTTAAGAAAAAAAGATTTTATAAAGTTATATAAAAGATTAATTATTAATATTAATATGATAAGTGTTGATGGGTTATTGGGCATTATTTGCACAAAATCTTTTGAAGTTATTTCAGAAAATAGTGGACATTATAGAAATCAAGAAGATAATTCACAGTTATCTCCTGTTGATTATCAACTTGAACTTATTAGAAATTCTAATGGCACTCTTGAATGGTATGAGTGATAGTCTGAATTATTTATTTTTTTTACAAAAGTACTAATGCAAAAGGAATTCCTTGAATTTTTTTTATTCCTTTTTCTGAAATAATTCCTGTTTCTAAAGCAATATTTACAGATTCTTGCCCTATAATATTAAAAGTCGCATCTTCTTTTGACATGTCTTGAATTATTCTTTTTATTTCTTCAGGGGATTTTTCTTCTCCTTTAAAAAAAGATTCTTTAATATCTAATTGATATTTGCCTTCTTCAAATAATTTTCCAATTAATTTAGAATCACAAATTGCTACTACATCTCTGTAAGATTTGTGTATTTTAATTAACATTTTAAAAATGAAAAATGGAGAACCTTGGCTCCCCTTTTTTTATAAAATAAATTAGAAATTTTTCTTTGCTTCTCCAGACTCAATTGCTTTTTCAGCATTTTCTTTAGACATCATAGCACAAACAGTAATTCCTGTTTCAGGGCATTTGCCTTTTGCCATATATCCACCTCTTGCTGTTTTAACAATTACTGGGTCTTGTATCTCAACCTTTTTCTTTGCTTTAACACTGTAACCTGTAATAGCCATTTTTTACCTCCATAGTTTAATTATGCTTTAAAATTCATAAGTTCTTGTATTTTTTAAAGCTATCTAAAAGAAATTTAAAAGATTTTGCTCAAATCTTGCTTCGCACAGGATGCTTAGCTCCGCAAGCTATTGACAAATATTCTTTTGCTCAAATCTTGCTTCGCACAGGATGCTTAGCTCCGCAAGCTAAACAATGAAGAAAGGTTAATCTGTCTTGTTTTATTAATTCAGTGTCAGGTTTTTTACATTCTTTGCACAAAACAAATTCTTTTACATACTCTTCTATTTTTTGGTTTATTTTTGCACTTGGAACTTTTATATTTAGAATTAATTTATCTCCTTTTTTTGTTCCTGATGCTGCAAGCTCTTTAAGCATAAATTTCAGAAAATGTTCTGGTTTTCTTCTTATATGAGATGCTATTTGAAAAAAATTAGTTAATACTGTTTTTTTTCCTTCAAAATGTCCTTTTATTTTTGGAATTTCAAATCTTTCTCCACTAGTTTTTGATTTCTTGACTTTGCTATATGCTTTATTGAGTAATTTTTCATAATCTTCCATAATAAATTTTAAGAGAAAGAGTTTATAAATAATTCTTTTTAAGATTTTTTATGAAAAATAAAGAATATTATGAATTAATAGAGAAATATCAAGGAATCAGGTTAGGAGTGGCTGATAAATTATTATTTAATAAATTTGTTTTTGATAAAATGTTTTTTGTGGATGATTTTTTTCAGTTTGCAAGAAATTTTTTTATAGTTTTGGCTATAAATCTGTAGAATTAGAAAGAGATATCAAACAAACTAAAGAATATGAAAGATGTTTTGTAAGAAGGGAATTAGAGAATTTTGGATTTTAATTAACCTAGCCACCTCAATTTGCCAGGACGAGGTTCAAAGATTATTCCTTCTTCAAGAAGTTTTTTTATTTCTTGATTAATTATTTCAGGCGAGGATTCTCTTAGTTCAAGAATTATTTTGTCTGTTTCAATTCCTCCGTCTTCTTCTGAATTTTTAATTAACTCTAAAATTCTATCTTTAATTGCTGTAATCTGCTGTTTTTCGACTGGAGCTATATTATTTGTTCTCTCTTTTTCTAATTCAAGTTTTCTTATTAAAAGATATTTTGGGTCTTGCTCTTTAACTATTTCAGGTGAAAGATAAGTTTCATTATTAAAATTTCTTAAAAGTCCAATCACAATAACTGTTTGTCCTTGAGCAATCCCATTTAACTTTTCAACATCATCTCCAAAAGATTTAAGTTTTATTTGTCCAGAACCGTCGTCTAATGTTAAAAAAGTGTATTTTCTTTCTCCTTCAGCATCATATCTATCAACAATATTTCCTATAATATTTACTCTTATTATTTTTTTATTTCCTAATTCTAAAAAAGAAAATCTTTCTCCATCAAAAATAGGCTTTCCTATCAGCAAATCTCCTATTCTGTATTTATATGCTATATTTCTTTTAAATTGTTGATCTGGCATTTTATTATTCTATTCTTGTTGTTTATAAATTTTTATGAGATTGTTTAATTACTCTCACTATTCTTTTGACAATTTCTTCATTTGTTATTTCTTTTTCCTTAAATCTCATTATTTTAATTTTAAATTTTTTTAATAAAGAATCTATTATTTTGTCTATATCTTTTTGGAATTTTTTATTTACTGAACGTATTTTATCTTTTTTTAAAAAACCTTTTCTAATTGGGATTTTTACTATCAAATCATATGTTTGAAGATGCTTGAGAATTAAAGGTTCTATTTCTTTTAGATTACCAAATTTATTTAAATAATAACAATAACCATCTAATACACTTCTATCACAAATAAGTAAACTACATTTCTCTTCATTTTCTATTTCTTTTATTATCTGATTAAGAATTATCCATATCTGACTTCTTTTTGTAGTATTTTCATTTAATGGAAAAGGGCATTTTCTTGCTAGTTCTCCTAAAAAATCTGCATCTAATCCTTTTTTTTTAAGATTTGAAATTAAGGAGTGGCTAATTGTTGTTTTTCCTGTTCCATGTGTTCCAATTAATGCTATTTTCATGTTCTTTGAACATATCCTCTTTTTGGTTTGAAAATATCCCCTGATGCTTGGAGTTTAGTCAAGGCTTCATCAATCTCGTCTTTATTAAGTTTTCCTTGCAATTCTTTTTCTAATTCTTCTATTGGAATAAGACTCCCAAGTCTTCCTTCAAGGTGATTTATTGTTTCTCTTACTGTAATAATTTTGCTTCTTTGAGAGGTTGGGATTCCTGTTGAAATTCTGTCAATATCAAATGTTTCTGATTCATAATCATATCCTACTTGCATTAAATAATATTTCATTAATTCTATTGCCTCTTTTGAATCTTCTTTTGAAACAATATTGCTTAATCTTATCTTTGCTAATGCTTCAGACATTCTTATTAAAGCTTGAAGTTGTCTTGCAGATATTGGAATAGGGCGCATTGCACTTTCAGATGCTACAGGTTTATTACGAAGCTCAACATAAAATTTTTTTAATTCTTCAATTGCTTCTTTGCTTAATTTTGGATTTACTCTTTGTTTTGCATACGCTACATACTTTCTAAAGAGTTCTCTTGGAACTAACATAGTTTGTTCTTCAAGATTTTCTAATAAAACATGGGTTGCAATTTTTTCATCTTTTGATCTATCAGGCAAATCTCTTAAAGTAAAAATTATATCAAATCTATTGATAAGTGTTGGAGGCAAATCAATTTGCTGGGCAATTGATTGATAAGGGTCAAATCTCCCAAACTTGGGATTTGCTGCTGCTAATACAGAGGTTTCTGCTCTTAAAGATGCCTGAACATTTGCTTTGCTAATTGTAACTGACTGTTGTTCCATTGCTTCATGCATTGCACTTCTATCTTGAGGATCCATTTTTTCTAATTCATCAATGCAAACTAATCCTTTATTTGCGAGAACCATTGCTCCTGCTTCTAAACTCCATCCCTTAAGATACTCATCTCTAACAACTGTGGCAGTAAGTCCTGCACCTGAAGCAGATTTTCCAACAACATATCTTCCTTTTGGTGAAATATTTGCCATAAAACCTAAAGTAACTGACTTAGCTACTCCAGGGTCACCTACAAGAAGAATATGAATATCTCCTCTTGATTTAGAACCATCGGCTCTTGTTTTTTGAACCCCTCCAAATAATTGTAAAACAAGAGATTTTTTTATTTCTTCATAACCCCAGATACTTGGAGCAATACTCATTGCTAATTTTTTGAAAACCTCAGGATCTTCAGCAAGTTCTAAAATTTGTTTTTCATCTTCGTCATTAATATCTAATTCTTCAAAAGTTTCTTCAAGAGGGATTATATTATTTGCTTCGATTGCCAATTCAAAACGAGTTGATAATCCTCCAGTTGATAAAGGAACCGGAACTTCTTTTAAAACTCCTATAACTTTAACTCTGCTTCCTGGAGTTGTTTTCTCTTCCATTTTTGGTTCAACTAAATCTTCTTTGACAAAAACATTGATTCTTTTTGGCTGTTCTCCTCCTGATAAAGATTCTGGAGATTCTTCAATGACTAATCTTTGAGTATCAACCATCTCTTTGCTTATTAATTTAAATCCTCCTCGTCTTCCACAAGAACATCTGCTTGGTTCTCTGAATTTTTTTTCCATTTGGAGAACTGAAATAACTGTTCCACAACTTGGGCATTCAAATTTGGCATTTACAACTTGAGGACGAACATCTGAAGCTTGTCTTATAATTCCTTCAATCACGACTAATTCATTTAAGTGTTTTGAACGAATATTTCTTACTTTAATTTCTTGGACTTTTGGCAGATTTATTAGTCTTACTCTTGTATCTTCTTGAAGTCCAGATTGTTCTATTGCTTGTTCAATTATTCTTAGAGTTTCTTCAGGATTTACAAGTATTTCATCTGAGAGTTTGTTTGAAAATTCAGTTAAATCCATAAAATTTAAGAAAATTACATTTTGCTCTTTTCTTAAAGATTCTCCTAGTGATTTTTTATGAAAATCAAAAAAGTTTTTTGCTTCAATAAGTAATTCTTCATTTTTAGAAACATTATTTTTTTCTTCAATATCCTCTATAGAATTTTCTTCTTCTGCCATAAATAAGAAAAAACCTTTTGGTTTTTATAGATTTATATGTAGAATTGTGTATAATCTAAAATTGTAATTATTTATAATTTTTTAAGGCTGCTTTTACATTCTTTAATAACTGGTTCATGCTAAAGTCAAGCTGTTTTCTATTTTTAGTTCCTGTGCAAACAAGCTTTCCATTGCTGAAAAGAAGAAAAGTCGCATTTGGCTCAATTAATTTATAGACTAATCCAGGAAATTGTTCTGGTTCGTATTCTGTATTCTCCATTTCTAAAGCAAGAAAATTAAGATTAAGCTTTAAATTAATTTCTCCTGAAGCAACTATATTCTGAACTGTTATTTTTGGCTTTGTTGTTATTTTAACATTTATTTTTCTTAATTGTTTTATAACTTCTTGTATAACTTCTCTAACCTGAGCAACTGATTTAGTTCCTGTGCAAACAATATTTCCTGAAGAAAAAACAAGAACTGCAGATTTTGGTTTTTTGATTCTTAATACTAAACCAGGAAAAGTTTGAGGATTATATTCTGTATTAGGCTGGGTTCTTGCTAATTTTGTTAAAGGCGCAGGTTTTCCTAAAGATGCTGTTGCAACAATATTTTGAATTTTATATGTGCTTGCTTTTTTTGCCATTTTTTATAAATATTTAATAAAAAAAACCTTTATAAAGGCTTCGACGATAGGAATATTTTTATATTCTTCAAACTTGTTTTTTTTATGGACAAAAATCTCATGGGAATTTTTTTATTTGCATTGGCATTGTTTTTCTTTTTTCATATCAAATTCTTTTAATTTAACTGGAGGAATGATTGGAGCAAATCTAAAAATAAATTATTCTTTTATTTTGGGACTAATTTTTTTAATGCTTTCTTTTGTTTCTTTTACTTTACATAGAAAATTAGATGCTATTCTTATCCCTACAGGAGGTTCATATGAAACAGACATAGAAAGAACAGATAGAGCAGCTAAAGAATATCTTACTGGCAATGAAGGAACAAAATATCTTATTATTAGCGGGACTCTTGGAGGAAAAAAATTAAGTAAATCTCAAAGAGCTAATATTTATAGACTATTAAGACAATATAGAATTAAACCAAAAGAAATAAGAATTGAAGGCGAATCTAAGAATAGTCTTGAGAATCTTTTAAATTCTATTAAAAGGGCAAAGAAATTAGGAGTAAAAAGCATTGGAATTGCTTCAAATCCAAGCCATTTAGACAGATATGAAGATATTCTTAAAGCAGCAAAAAAAGAAGGAATTGCAGATAAAAATTTTAAAATTTACAGACTTGAAACAAATGAAAGTTTTGCTGATAGATTTTATGGAGCAATTTCAAGATTATTTTATAGATACAAATTAAGTAAAGGAATTGAAGAAGCAAAGAAAAGAGAAACTCCTCATGGGGTAAAATTTGTTGCTAATTTTTTTTATAGATTTTTTAAAAAATAATTAACCATATCTCCAGTTTCTTTTTTGATTTTTAAAATCTTTTTCAACTTCTTTTAAATCTGCAATTTCTGATAAAGGTTTGTCAGGACGAAGAGCAGTAACTCTTGGAAATCTTAAAGCCCATCCAGAATTATAATTTGGTGAATGCTGGATTTCTTGATAAGTTACTGTGATTACAATTTTTGGTTTTATTTCAACTTTTTTCCCTTTTTCTTTAGTAATCAAAGGTGTGAGCAATCTTGTTAAACCTTCAAAAGTGACTTCTCCATCAGAAGCTTTTTCTTTTATTCCTGTTCCTACTTTTCCAATTTCTAAATACTCTCCTTTCTTTTTTCCTCTGCAAGATAAAATAAAACTAGACATCCATCCAGAACGTTTTCCAGCACCATATTCTGCACCTGTAATCACTAAGTCTAATTCATTTTCTTCAGGTTTTATTTTTAACATATGCCCTACTCTTTTTCCTGGTTGATAAATTGAATTTAAATTTTTCATCATTACTCCTTCTTGATTATCTTTTAAAGCTTGTTTATAGAATTTTTCTGCTTTTTTCTCATCACTTGTTATAATTTGTTTTGAAGGAATTATTTTGTAAGCATGTTTTTTTATTATTTTTCTTACTAATTCAGTTCTTTTTTTAAAAGGAGTGTCAATCATTGATTTTCCATTATAATAAAGAATATCAAAAATATTGACTTCTACAGGAAGTTCTTTTTGGAGTTTTTCTATATGGTATTTTCTTCTTATTCTTTGGCTTATATGCTGAAAAGTTTGATATTCTTTTGTTTTTGAGTCATAACCAACGGCTTCTGAATCTAGAATAAATGATTTTCCTTTAACATATTTTTTAATATAATCTACAACTTCAGGAAATTGATTTGTTACATTTTCTAATCTTCTTGTAAACAAAGTTATTTTATTGTCTTTTTTATGGATTAGCATTCTAAATCCATCATATTTATATTCTATTGCACATGGTTTTCCAACTTTTTCAAATCCGTCTTTTATGTTTTTTGCTTTTTGAGCAAGCATAACTTTTATAGGTTTTCCAACTTCTATTGAAACATTTTCAAATCCTGAAAGTTTTTTCTTTTTTGCAATTTCAAACACTTTTGAGATATCATTCGCTCTATCTAAAGCTCTTTGAATTTTTTCTGACGCTTCTTTTGAATTTTTAAAAAAAGCTTTTGACATAGCATCTCTGATTGTAGATTCTTGAACACCAATTCTTAAATCCCCAATTAAAGTTCTTACTAAGTATTTTGCTTCTAAAGGAGTTGCTGAGGTTAATAGTTCTGTTACTAAAGAAAGTTTTTTGCTTACTGTTCCTTTTCCTTCTAATTCAGGAAGTTTTCGCAAATTCTCAATTATTTTTTTTATATTTAATTTATGAGACTGAAGAGTAGATTGTTTTTTATGTTTAGTTAATTCTTCTGATACTTTTCCTAAATCTCCTATTTTTTTCCAAAGCTTTACAACTTCTTTTTTTTCTATCCCTGTTGCTTTTGATATGGCTTGAATCACTAGTTGATTGCTTATTCCTATCTTTTTTTCACTATACTCTGGATATATACTTCCTAAAAGAAGATACATTACGTCTTTATCTTTTTCAGAAAGAGACTTAAGAAATTTAGAAAGAATTTCTGTTTTTTTAAGGCGTTTTGTTGTTGAAGAAAGTTCTTCATAAACTTCTGCTAATTTTTGATAATCCATTTTCCTCTTTTATTTTTATAAACTTTAGAAGTATTTAAGTTTTTGTTAAATTATTCAGTTAATTCTTTTACTTCTTTTTTTGCTTTTTCTATTTCTTCAACTTGTTCTTTATCTCTTTCTAAAAGCAATTCTTGAAATTCTCCTGCATGAGTTTTTTCTTCTTTTGCAATGTCTAATAAAACAGCCTTTATTTTTTCATCTTTTGTTTTTGCTGCGAGCTGTTCATAAAGACTAATTGCGTCTAACTCTGCAATCATTCCTAATCTAAGAATTTCTTTGTCTATTTCTTCTTCTTTAACTTTACTTAAATCAATTGGTTCTTTTGATAACATATCTTAATTTAGAAATAAGAGTTTAAATAGATTTTTATTTTCCTCTTCTTTTTCCTGCTCTTACACTTGGACGTGTCTTTGAAGTAGGAGATTTGTTTCTTAATCCTCTTGATTTTTTAGCTGCACTTGTTAAACCTCGAAGCGCTCTTTTCTGATTTTGTTTTTTGCAAATCCAGTTTATTTTTTTGTCTTTTTTTATTTCTGGTTTAGACGGGTCTACCATAATAACCTCATAAAAATAATTTATTCCATCTTTTCCTATTAAATATGAATTTAAAGCAACAAGATTTTTGAATTTTCTCTCTGCTCTTTGTTCAGCAATCCACTTATAATTCATCTTGAGATTTTTTCTAGTGTGAAGTCTTTTGCTTCTTCTTCCTTTATTAGGACGAGAACGCTTATGGCCTCCTCTTTTTATTCTTACTCTTATTATTACAAATCCTTTTTTGTCTTTATATCCCAAGGCTCTTGCCCTGTCTAATCTTAAAGGTTTTTCTACTTTTGTTAAAACTCTTGATTTTCTCCATTCAATCATTCTTTCTCTTAAAGTTTTTTTATCTGGCTTTTTCCATGCTTGCCTTAAAAAATAATAAAGTCCTTTTGTCATAAATTATTGATATAAAAATGGTTTTTAAAAGTTTAGGATTATTGTTTTACTTCTTTTTTTCTTATTTTTTCACCTTTGTCATTCATATCTAAAATTAGAAGTCCTTTCTTAAAATCTTGAGATTTTATTTCTCTGTCTAAAAAATAATATCTTGAGTTAGTTATTTCTGCTGACGCTTTTGTTGTTGAGTACAAAAGAACTTGAGCTTCTCCCATTTGGTCTGTGTAAATTATTTCACTTTTATTCTTTCTTGAACCTAAATAATCTGGAAGATATTTCTTTGCTATGCTTTTTAAATCTCCGCTTAAATATGGTTCTAAAAGTTTATCCTTTGTTGGAACTCCAGTAATATTAGTGAATTCAATCATAGCCTTGCTGATTCTTGAATGAGAAACTCTGTCTCTTATTTGAATTAGCCCTTTTGTTAAAGATGCTGATACTTCTTTTTTCACAAAATCTCTTAATGCATTCTCAATTGAGTTTTTATTTATTGAATATCCTTTTAAAGAAACTCTTGTTCTAGAATTATTCACTTTTCTAAAAAGAGAATTTTCTTTTACATCTGTTCTTAGCTCTACTTCTTGAAATGAAGTACTAGCATATTTTGTTAAAAGTTTTGAAAATTCCTCTTGATATCTCTCTTTGACTTGTTTTCTAATAAGATTAGAGTTTCTTATTTCTTTTTCTAAATCTTGCTTTGTAAAAGCCCAACCTAAAACTCTTTCTTCTAATTTTATAGTAGTTTTTCCATTGGGATTTGTTTGTAATGTTTTTAGATTGTCTTGAAAAGAAAAATCTTTTGTGTCAATTGTTACAGGAACAAATTTTCCTGGCGGTCCCTTTATTCCAGGATATCTTTCTTTTCTTAGAGTTTTATATTCTGTTGAGTAAGGAATAAGTCTGATATTCTCTGTAGCATCTGTATATTTTTTTGGAGTTCCAGATGAACTTCCTATACCAATAGAGATTGCCAACATAACTCCTCCAAAACTCTTCCAATAAGAATCTTCATCAGATCCTAACATTATGAGTAATCCTGCTGCTCCAAGTCCTATTGCTGCTTTAGTTCCTTTACTATCTTTATCATATTCTTCTTTAGTATAAATTCTATATTTTCTTTGTTTTTTATAATAATCAATTTCTTGTTTGACTTCATAAATTTCGTCTGTTTCTTTATTAATATTTATTTTTATTTGACTATCTTTTTTTTGAGTTGCTTGAACAAAGTAGTGGTCTGTTTGATTATTTGTTCTTTCTGTTTTTACATCCCCTAACTTTTTTACAATTTCTCTCTCAGGCCTCCATTCAGTCCCTAATTCTTTAATATCTCCTACACATCCTTGTCCTAAAATTAAAGATGGAATTAAAAGTCCTGCTCTTCCTATGTCTTTTATCTTACTCCAAAGACTCTTTTTTTTTAATTTTCTCATTAAATTTATAAGAGTGTTTTATTTTTAAGTTTTTATTTACTTTTTAATAACTTTTATAAACATTCTAATTTTGATTATTTTTACATGAGCCTGTAGCTCTTTGCAAAATGTTCGGTTCAAATAAGAAAGGACGATGAGCAAGTGTAGCATCAGGCAAAGAAACATGAGCCTGTAGCTCTTTGCAAAATGTTCGGTTCAAATAAGAAAGGACGATGAGCAAGTGTAGCATCAGGCAAAGAAACATGAGCCTGTAGCTCAGTCTGGTCAAACTCAGAACTCTTTGAGATTCTGGTAAAGATCATCCTGAACAAAGGCAAAGAAAACTTAGTGAGCCTGTAGCTCAGTCTGGTCAGAGCACTACTCTGATAAGGTAGGGGTCCACGGTTCGAATCCGTGCAGGCTCATTTATTATTTAATCCCTAATTCAAGAATTAGTTTTTCTTTATCAAGATAATAATTAATTATAGGAAATCCTACTTTTATAATTTTATAATAAGCTTTATTATTTACAAGGGCTTTAATTTCAATGCTGTTCTCTAATCTTTTTATTGATATTTCTTTTTGACTTTTAATTCCTGGAATTTTTATCTCATAAATTATTCTGTCTGAAAGCCTTCTTACATTTGTCTGAGGCTCAAATCTTGGAAGAGAAAGGAACTTTTTTTGTTCTTCTTGAGAAAACTGATTTATAATTTGAACAGGTGATGAATTTTGGATTCTTTTTTTTCTTTGTTCTTTGTTTTTTTCTCCAATTGGAATCTTTTTTCCATTCACAAATAATTGAAAATTGCTTTTAGGACTCTCAAAATTATTCTTCATTTCTTTTTGCATTTCTCTCTCAAGCATTTTCATTGCGCTTCCTAACATTTTACCAATTATATTTTCATTGAATAACCCTGGCAAAGAAAATTCTGAGAATTCAGGAGCATCGTTTTTTCCAAGCATTCCCCAATCATTTTTATTATCTAAAGGGCTTCCGCAATAAGGACAGAAATCATACTTGCTATCTATTTCTCTTTTGCATTTTGGACAATGACTCTTTTTCATAACTAGATTAAACTTGGTTTGTTTAAAAGTCTTATTATTTGTTAAACATATAGCTTTTTATAGACATTAATTGATGCGCTTCTTCTAATAAAGTTGGTTTTGCATCTTTGATAATTAAATTTTCAAGAGTTTTGACACTTAGATTTTTTTTCTTTTTTGAAACTTCTTTTAAACGAGGAATCCAGAATAAAACTGCAAAAGTTCTTAAGACTCCACTTATAATAAAAATTATGATTATAGGTTTTAAAGAAACTGTGTGAAGATATTTTATAAGCAATGCTCCTAAACCAGCTCCAAAAAAACTTCCTAATCCAATAAACATATTTTGATAAGACAAAGCAAGCCCTCTTTTTTCTGGGCTTACATTATCATAAGTGAAATTTCCTGCTGCAAGATTAAAACCTGCCCAAGCCACACTTCCTACTATTGACGGAACTAATGCCAAGTATACTGGAGAAGGATATAAAATCCATAATAAAGGAATTGCAGGCATTAAAAAGGATGTAATTAAAAGAACTTTATAATTTCCATATTTGTCTGAGATTTTTCCCCAAAAATCTAATAAAAATAAAGAAACAAAACTTCCTGTTAAAGACACAATCATATAAACAGAATAACCTAATTTTAAATCTCTTAATAAATATACTGCAATCAATGAACCTGCAATAGCTGTGGCAAAAGATAAAGTTGCTCTATACCATGCAAATCTTCCAAAATTATTTTTTGGAGATTGCTTTACAAAATCCCAAAAAGAAAAATAATAACCTCTTTTTAATTTAATTTTTGGTTCATATTGTTTTCTAAAAATTCTAAATGACATAAATCTGCTGAGCATAGCAAGGATAAATAAAAGAATAAATCCAAGAATTGTTAAATTTATTTTTTTAAAATAATCAAGAGCAAAAGACGCTGTTAAAGCTAATACAATTCCAACAAATCCATGAATTAAACTTCTTTTTGCAAACCATCTTCCTCTGTAATCTCCATCAACTATGTCCCCCATCCAAGAAAACCAAGCAGGGCCTGCTATGCTTGAAATAATTACATGAAAAGCATAAGCAATTAAAATAAAAATAGGAAGGAGATGAAGCATTATTCCTTTATAGTATAATACTCCAATTAAAATAAATGGAATCCACATTAAAGTTTCTAGGAAAACAAAAGTCATGACTATTTTTTTTCTTGAATGTTTTTCTATCAATCTTGAACTAAGCATTTGGCTTATAGGACTTAATAATCCCCAAATAGCACCTAGTAAGGCAACAAGAGCACTGCTAGTGTTTATTGCAATTGCAAAAGGAGAAATATATCTGCTTCCAAAAGAAAAAGACGCAGTAGCAAAAATACCCTCTTGAATGCTTCTTCGTCTTGATTGATGTTTTAATTCTTTTATTCTTTTAGTATCCTCTTTTTGTTTTAAGCTCATTTTTATACCTACTCTTATGCAATAATTCTTTTAAAACTTGTTTTTTTGTTGTTTTTATGCCAGAGAAAATATTAAGGGGGATTTGGTGGAATAATATTCCAATTCCTGATGAAGAGAGAGTCCAATATTTTTTTGTGATTTTAAATGATTCAAGAGAAACAAGAAAATTAATATCAAGAATTGTTGAAATGTTTGCTCCAGTCGAGGAATTTCAAGAGCATCGAGGAGTGGTTAGAGGGAATCATTATGATCTTGTTTCTTTTTATTCTAGAAGAAGTTTTGAAAATTGGCAAAAAAGAAGAATTTATAAAGGAAATTGGAAAAGAAAAGAAAGACTTTATGAAAGAGCTAAAGAGGGGATAGAAGGGCTTGAAAATTATGTAATCTCTGAACTTAATAAGTAGATTTAAATATTATTTTTAATGTATTGTTTTATGAAAAAATTTTATATTACTACAGCAATAGATTATGTAAATGCAGAGCCTCATATAGGACATGCTTATCAAAAAATTATAGCAGATGTTTTAGCAAGATGGCACAGGCTCAAAGGAGAAGAAGTTTTCTTTTTAACAGGAACTGATGAGCATGGAAAAAAAATTCAAGAGTCTGCTGAAAAAGCAGGAAAAAAACCTAAAGAATTTGTTGATGAAATGTCTAAGAAATTTAAAGAGGCTTGGAAACTTTTGAATATAGGTTATGATAGATTTATTAGAACTACAGATAAAGACCATGAAAAAATTGTTCAAGAAATAATTGAAAAAACAAACAAAGCAGGAGATATTTATTTAGGAAAATATCAAGGATGGTATTGTGTAGGATGTGAAGCTTATTATAATGAAAGAGAAGCGCCTGATTTAAAATGCCCAATTCATAAAAAACCTCTTGTTAAAATGAATGAAGAGAGTTATTTTTTTAGATTAAGCAAATATCAAAAATTTTTATTAAAACTTTACAAAGAATCTCCTGAATTTATTCTTCCAAAAGAGAGAAAAAATGAAATAATTAACAGAGTTAAAAAAGGATTGAATGATTTAAGTATCTCAAGAACTAGTTTCAACTGGGGGATTCCTTTTCCTTTAAATAAAAAGCATATAGTTTATGTTTGGTATGATGCTCTTTTAAATTATTATAGTGCAACAAGGCAAAAAGGAAAAGAGAAATACTGGCCTGCTAATGTTCATGTTTTAGGAAAAGATAATAGCTGGTTTCATGCTGTTTATTGGCCTGCAATGCTAAAATCAGTGAATATAAAACTTCCTAAGACAATTTTTGTTCATGGGTTTTTAACTTTTAATGGGCAAAAGATAAGCAAGAGCTTAGGAAATTCTATTTCAATTAAATCTTTAGTTGAAAAATATAGTGCTGATACAATTAGATATTTTGTATGCAGACAATTTGCTTTTGCAGAAGGAAATGATGGAGATTTTTCAGAACAGGCTTTAATTCAGAGATATAATGATGAACTTGCAAATAAATTAGGAAATTTAGTTTCAAGAGTTAGTGGCTTGATTGAAAGAAATGGAGTTGAAAAAACTTCTAATAATTTAATTAAAAAAATTAATAAAAAAGAGATTGATAAATTAATGGAAAGCTTTCAAGTTGACAAAGCTTTGAATGAAATTTTTGCTTTTATTGATCTTTGCAATGAATATGTTCAAGAAAAAAAACCCTGGGAAACAAAAGATAAAAAAATTTTATTTGAATTAAAAGAAAGTATCTTGGAGATTGCAAGATTATTAAAGCCATTTATTCCTGAATCAGCTGAAAAAATTATTAAGCAATTCTCAGCAAAAAATATTAAAAAACAAGAAGTTTTATTTAAGAAAATATAAAATGGAAGGAATAATTGATTTTTCAGATTTTGCAAAGCTTGATTTAAGAGTTGCTGAAATAAAAAAAGTAGATGATATTGAAGGAGCTGATAAATTATACAAATTAGTAATTAATGTTGGAGAGTTAGGTGAAAGAGTAATTTGTGCTGGAATTAAGGAGCATTATTCTAAAGATGAATTAATGGGAATGAAAATTGTCATTGTTGCTAATCTTGCTCCACGAAAATTAAAAGGAATAGAAAGTCAGGGAATGCTCTTAGCTGCAGTTAATGACAATCATTCAAGAGTTTTATTAGTCTCTCCTGGGAAAGAGGCTGAACCAGGAATGAAAGTTAGTTAGTAAATTTATTTTTTTAATCCTATTTTTTGAAGAATTCTTGTAATTAATTTTTCTTTGTCTTTATCTGAATCATACTCTGCACCAACTAATTGTGCTGCAATTTCTTTATATGCACGAGCTACTTTTGATTTTGGATGAGTGTGCACTACAGCATCTTTAAGATTTAAAGATTCTCCAATAGAGATGTCTTCGGGAATCATTCCTAAAACAGGAACCTCTAACATATCTTTTACTGTTGTAGGATTCATTTCTATATTATTCTTTTTTACTCTTGTAACTATCACCCCTATTATTTTTTTATTAAATTGTTCAGCAAGTTTGATTGTCTTAAGAGCATCAGTTATTGCTGGTATTTCTGGATTTGTAACTAAAATTATTTCATCAGCTGTTTTAATTGCATTAATAGACTCGTCTCCTAATCCAGCTGAGCTGTCCATTATTACAATGTCTGAGACTTTCTTAAAATCTTTTTTATAAGATTTTAATTTTTCTGGTTTTATTTTTGATAATTCTTTAATTGATAATGACGACGGAATTATTTTTATTCCTGATTCATGTTCATATACTGCCTCAAAAACATCAGCTTTATCTTGAAGAATATGGTTTAAATTTATTGGAACTTCTGGAGAGCCTAAATGAACTCCTATATTTGGAGTTGAAAGATTCGCATCAACTATTAAAACATTTTTACCAAAATAATTCATTGCTGCTCCGAGATTAATTGCTGTAGTAGTTTTTCCTACTCCTCCTTTTCCTGATGTTATAACAATGATTTTTGACATTTTATCTAGTAAAAGAATTTATTCTTTACTTTAGAAGAAATTGTTTTGTAGTACTTATAAACTTTTCCAACATATCTGCATAAATTTTAAGCTGCTCTAAATTAACATTTATTTCTTTTCCTTGATAAAAAATCCTTAAGCATACATTTTTTCTAAATTCTCCAATTCTCTCCTGTCTTAATTCTTCGAGTTTTCTTAGCATTTCATAGAATTCTATGACTTCTAAAAAATTCTTGTCTTTTTTAAATAATTTTTTTACTTCACCTATTTTTCCAATAGGATTTGTAGGGATTGTTTTAATCTTTTTTTTCTTTTTTGTATGATTTAATATTTGCTCAATAGCAGTTTCTATCATCTGTCTCCATCTAAGAAGAAGATTTTTAATTACATCGCATGTTTTTGTGTATTTCAAACTAACATATAATAAATGGTCTGCACTTATTTTTTCTTGTATTATTTTATCCATCTAAAACCTCATTTAGAAGCACAGTTTATAAAGAAATTTAAGTATTTATATCTTTCTTCTTTGCCTTTTTTATTAGAAATTTATTTGTTTAATTCTATTATTGCCTCTGCTAAATCTTTTGTTTTTTCAAGAGTTTCTTTTGCTTTTTCTTCTGAAACTCCTGTTTTTTCAATTATTGTTTTAATATCTTCTTGTGAAATCCCAATTTCTTGTGTTTTTTCTTTTGATTCTCCACTAATTTGGAATATCTCGCTTCCTTGAATATTCATTTTTGTCACAGAAGGATTTTCAATTCTTATTTCATTTCCATTTCTTTTTTTAATAATAACCTCAGAAGCTTCTATTTCTTCTTGTTTCATTCCTAACTGTTTCATAACAGCCTGCATCTTTTTAGGATTTAAACTGCCTAATCCAAACATTTTATTTAAAAAATACTCCTAAAGAAAATCTAAAAATTACAATTAAGATTACAAATAATACTATATGTGCGGGTTTTAAATTAAACAAACTCTCATATTCTTCATTAAATCTTTTTAATCCTCCAAATCCTGAAGGAAGATTGATTGCATCTGACGCCATAAGTTTTAAAATAGAGGGTTGTTTAAAAAGATTATGGATTTAAAAAAGATAAAAAATTGGAATCCTAAAATAGAGAAAAAAATTGTTGAAAACTGGAAAAAATCTGAAATGTTTAGATTTGATAAAAAGACTAGAAAAAAAATTTACTCAATAGACACTCCTCCTCCTTATGTTAATTCTCCTGTTCACATTGCACAAGCAATTACTTATTGTTTTATGGATATGTTTGCAAGATATAAAAGAATGAAAGGTTTTGATGTTTTATTTCCTTTAGGATTGGACAGAAATGGACTTCCTATTGAACTTGCAGCTGAAAAAAAATATAATATTTCTCCTTTTAAAACAGGAAGACAAAAGTTTTTAGAATATTGCAGAAAATTAATTAGTCAAGGAAGTGATGAAACCAAAGATTCTTTTTCAAGATTAGGGATTTCTTTTACTTCTTATAAAGAAGGGAATCATCCTGGTGCAGTTTATTTGACTGATTCTCCTGAATACAGAAAATTAACTCAATCTACTTTTATTGATTTATATAAAAGAGGATTAATTTATGAGGATTCAAGAATAAGCAATTGGGATCCAAAGCTTCAAACAACAATTGCTGACTCAGAAATAGAATATAAAAATATTCCAAGTACTTTTAATTATATTAAATGGAAAGTTAAAGAAACTGGAGACGAGATTGTTATTGGAACAACTCGTCCAGAACTTTTATGCACTTGTGGAATGGTTATTTTTAATCCTGACGATAAAAAATATCAACATTTAGAAGGAAAAACTGCAATAACTCCTCTTTTTGGAAAAGAAGTTTTAATTCATGCTCATCCTTTAGCACAAATTGATAAAGGAACAGGATTAGTTATGATGTGTTCTGCAGGAGATTTAAGTGATATCCAGTTTTTTAGAGAGATGAATTTAACACCAATAATTGCAATTGAAAAAGATGGAACAATGAATAAAAATGCTGGTTTTTTAAAAGGCTTAAAAGTTAAAGAGGCAAGAGAAAAAATCATTAAAGAACTTAAGAAAAAAAATTTAATTGTTAAACAAGAGAAAATTACTCATAGAACACCTGTTTCTGAAAGAAGCAAAGCTGAAATAGAATTTATTGAAATGCCGGAGTTTTATTTAAAACAATTAGAATTTAAAAAGGAAATTAAAAAAATTGCAAATAAAATTAATTTTTATCCTAAATTCTCAAAGAAAATTTTAGATGACTGGATTAATGCAATTTCAATTGATTGGCCAATTTCCAGAAGAAGATATTATGCTACTGAGATTCCATTATGGTATTCTGGTGATTTAATTGCTCTGCCTAAACCAGGAAAATACTATCAGCCTTGGAAAGAAAAAGTTCCTTTAACAGCAGAAGTTTATAAAGATGGGAAGAAAATAGGAGAAGTTAAAGATTTTAAAGATAGAAAATGGAAAGGAGAGATTAGAGTATTTGATACTTGGATGGATTCTTCTATTTCAGAATTATATATTTTAAAATATAAACAAGATGATTCTTTTTTTAAAAAAGCTTATCCAGCTACATTAAGGCCTCAAGGAAAAGAAATTGTTAGAACTTGGCTTTATTATACTCTTCTTAGAGGTTATTTAGAAACTGGCAAGCTTTGTTTTAGAGATGTTTGGGTGCATCAACATTTATTAGATAGCAAAGGAAGAAAGATGTCAAAATCTCTTGGAAATAGAATTGACCCCCAAGAGGTTTTGAATGAATCAGGAGCAGAGGCTATACGATTTTGGGCTGCTATAGAAGGAGATTTGTCTAAACAGGATTTGAGTGTTTCTAGAGAAAAAATTCACTCAGAACTTAAAACTTTAAGCAAGATTATTAATGTTGCAAAATTTGTTTTATTGTTTGATAAACCTGAAAAAAAACCAAAACTTTCTAAAATAGATGAATTATTTATTGATTATATTGAAGATTTAACATTAGAATGTGATAAATCTTATGAAATTTATAATTTTAATTCTCCTGCGCAAAAATTAAGAGAGTTTTTATGGGAAACTTTTGCTTCTCATTATATTGAGTTGGTTAAATCAAGAGCTTACAACCCATTTAATAATTTTAGCAAAGAAGAAAGTGATTCTGCAAAATACACTCTTCATTATTTATTAGAGAGATTCTTATATTTGGTTTATCCAATAATTCCTCAAATCACTACATTTATTGCAAAAGAAAAAAAAATAGATCTGTTGAAATCTAAATGGCCTGAAGCTAAAAAAGGAAAGTCAAAAATAGATTTAGTAGAAAAAATAATAAATTTTAATAAAAAAGTCTGGAAATTAAAAAAAGAAAGAGGAATTAGATTGAGAGATGAAATTGCAGGAGTTGTGATTCCTGAAGAACTTAAAGATTTTCAAAAAGATTTAATTGAAGCACATAAACTTATTTAGTATAATTTATATATCTTCTTTTTTAATTATAATAAAATGAAATTAAGCAAAAATGAACTTGAAGAAAAAATAGAAGAATTAGAAAAATACAAAGGCAGACATACAGAATTAATCTCTGTTTATATTTCTGCAGGATATGATGCTAATGCTGTGCAAAGGCAGTTGGAAGCAGAAAAATCTACTGCTAAAAATATTAAATCTACTTCTACAAGAAAAAATGTTACAGAAGCTTTAGAAAAAATTGTAAGATATTTAAAAGGATTAAAAAAAACTCCTGAAAATGGGCTTGCTCTTTTCGCAGGAAATATTTCCAAGGTAGAAGGGCAGAGTGATTTAAGATTGTGGGATATTGAACCTCCTCTCCCATTAAAAATTAGATTGTACAGGTGTGATAAAGAATTTGTATTAGAACCTCTTAAAGAACAATTAGAAGTTTCTGAAGTTTTTGCATTATTAGTTATGGATAGAAAAGAAGCAACTATTGGAATGTTAGAAGGAAAAAGAATAGAAATTTTGCAAAAAATGACTTCTGGTGTTCCTAGCAAAGTGAGGGCTGGAGGCCAATCAAGCCAAAGATTTCATAGAATCACTGAGGGATTAACAAAGGACTTTTATAAAAGAATCGCTGATGAAATGAAAAAAATTTTTTATAATGAACCTCGGCTAAAAGGGATATTAGTTGGAGGGCCTATTCCTACAAAAGATGAGTTTTTAGATGGGGAATATTTGGCAACAAAACTTAGAGAAAAAGTAATTGGAAGAATTGATATTGGGGGAAGTGATGAATCAGGGCTTAAGGAACTTGTTGAAAAATCTCAAGATATTTTAGCAGGACAGGAAATAATTTATGAGAAAAAAGTTTTAGAAAAATTCTTTAAAGTTCTTGGTGAAAAACCAGGGCTTGCTACTCTTAAAGAAGAAGACACAGAAAAAGCTCTGCAATATGGGGCAGTTGATGTATTAATTTTGTCCAAAAAACTTGATAAGAAAAAAATTAAAGAACTTAAAGAATTAGCTGAAAACACAAGCTCAAAAATTGAGATAGTTTCAGTTGAAACAGAAGAAGGAAAACAATTTTATAATATGGGTGGAATTGGAGCTATATTAAGATTTAAAGTTAATTAAAAAAAGATGGAAGTTTCAAGCAAAACTCTTAAGGAAATTGAAGAAGCAAAAGAAAAAGAAAACTTAAGTATCTTGGAAGCGGTTTTTTTTATTTCTGGGAAATATCTCTCTATGCAGGAGCTTATTTCTTTAACAGATTTGAATCCTCTTTTAATAAAAGAATTAATTGAAAAACTTCAAGAAAAGTATAATAAAACTGATTCTGCAATTCAGATTGTTGAAAAAAATAATTTATGGAAAATGGATGTAAAGCCCGAATACCAAAATATTGTTAATAAACTTGCAACTGGAAATTCTGAATTCACTAAAGCTGAACAAGAAACTCTCGCAATTATTGCATATAAACAACCAATTAAACAATCAGTTATAATTAAAATAAGAGGAAACAAAGCCTATGAACATGTTAAAAAATTTTCTGATTTAGGGCTGATAAAAAAGAAAAAGCAAGGGCATACTCATGAATTAAGTTTGAGTGATGATTTTTATGATTACTTTAGTGTAGAAGAAAAAAATCCCTTTAAAAAAACTGAGGAAGGAGAGTAAAAATGGATTTTTATATTATAACTATTTATTTTTTAACATATCTGGGATTATTTGTTTTTGCATTCTATTCTTTGAGCTTATTAGATTATTCTAAGAAAAAAGAGAGTTTAAGAGAATCTGATGATAAGACTGTGACAGTTATTATTCCAGCATATAATGAATCTAAAAGCATTGAAAAAACAATAGAATCAGCTTTAGCTTCTGATTATCCAAAAGAGAAAATGGAGATTATAGTTGTGGATGATGGAAGCAAAGACAATACTTATGAATTAGCTAGAAAATTCACTAAATCTAAAAAATTTAGAGTGAGAGTTTATACTAAAAAAAATGGCGGGAAAGGTTCTGCTTTGAATTTTGGGATTAAAAAATCTCATAATGAAATTATTTTTACAATGGATGCTGATTCTTTTATTCAACCTAGAACAATTAAAAAAATGGTGGCTTATTTTTCTAATGAAAAGGTTATGTCAGTTACTCCTTCAATGGGAGTTTATAATCCAAAGGGAATTTTACAAAGAATTCAGCAAATAGAGTATTATTTAGGGGTTTTTTTGAGAAAATCCTTTGCAACTCTTAATGCTATTCATGTTACTCCTGGGGCTTTTTCAGCTTATAGAAGAAAGTTCTTTGAAAAATATGGAGGATATGATGAAAAAAATATTACAGAAGATTTAGAAATTGCATTAAGAATCCAGAGCCATAATCTTATTATTGAAAATGCTCCAGAGGCAGTTGTTTATACTATTGCTCCTAGAAAATTTAAAGATTTATTAATTCAAAGAAAAAGATGGTATGCAGGATTAATGAAAAATCTTTGGCATTATAGAAATTTATTTGGTGCTAAAACAGGGGCTTTAGGATTGATTGTTCTTCCTTTAGCAGTTATCACTGTCCCAATCTCAATTTTTCTTACAATGAAAATAGCAATAAAAGCTTTATGGGATTTAAAAAAAGAATTGATTATGTTTAATTCTATTAATTTTAAATTCTTTAGTTTTTTTGAAGCTAATTCTTATTTTTTTAAGAATTTTTTTGAGAAGATTTTTTACAAAGTGCTTACTGATCCTATTCTTATAATTGGAATTCTTTTTATATTGCTTTTGATTGTTTATCTGCATTTTGCAAAGAAAAAAATGCTTTATAAAGAGAAAGTGAAATTAAGCTTGGTGTTTTTTATTCTTTTTTACTCCTTGTTATTTAGTTTCTGGTGGATAATGTCTGCTATTTATGTGTTTTTTAATAAAAAAATTGCATGGAGGGATAAGAAATGACAAGAAAAATAGATTCAAATATTCTCTATCGATTAATAATTTCTTTTCTTTTAGCAACAATTGTTTTTTTAAGCATATTTTTTATTGCTAACAGTTTTTCTTATCTCAGTGAACAATCTATAATAAACAAAAATGATATTATCTTGAATGATTTAGATAAAGCAAAACTTCGCTTAGATAATTTTGTCTGTGATAACCAATTATTAATTAGTTCTTCTGAAGATTTAGATGATATAGGATTTAAAATTTCTATTTTAGAAAGAAGATTTGGAAAAAAAGATTCAAGAGTCTTAGAGAAAAAGAGATTATATTCTGATTTAGAACTTATGCATCTTGATTTAATTAAAAAATTTAACATTAATTGCAATTCAAATTTTACAACACTTTTGTTTTTTTATTCAAATGAGGAGAGATTCATTGATGAAAGTGAAAATACAGCTTTTATTTTGAGTTCTTTTAAAAGCAAAAATCCTTCTAAGATTATGATTTATTCTTTTGATTATGATTTAGATTATGATTCTGTAAATGAACTTAAACTCAAATACAATATTAGTTTTGTTCCAAGTGTATTAATAAATGAAAAAGATTTAATTTATCTAAAAAATATTATGCAATTAGAAAAGAATGAAAATTAGGAAATACTTGTCTTAATAGTATAATTTTTATTATATAAATATTAAAAAAGAGCTGTTTTCTTATTCTTGTATGGAATGCTTTAGATGCGGTGCTTCAGATGTAAAATTATTTGATGTTATTTCAGATGATGGAATAATTAAACTCTGTAAAAATTGCTTAGATGAAGAAAATGCTCCGATTATTCAAAAACCAGATGAATCTAAATTTCAAATGCCTAATAAAAATGAATCAATTTACAATCGTCTCTCAAAGATGGCAGGATTAGATGCTGAAGAGCATAAAAAAAATATTTTTGGAAGCAAAGAGCAAGAACAATTAAAAAAACAGGAAATTACTTTGAGAGATTTAGTGGATAAAAAATTTGATAATTTTGTTAAGGAAAAAATCAAGAAAAGAGATGATTTAATTGAGAATTTTCATTGGATTATTATGAGAGCAAGAAGAAATAAAAAATTAAGCATAAGCCAACTTGCTAAAAAAATAAATGAATCAGAAAAGATTATTAAAATGGCTGAGCAAGGAGTTCTTCCTGAAGATAATTATAATGTTATTCAAAAGTTAGAGACTATTCTTGAAATTAATATATTAAAGCCTGAAATTGCAGAACAATTAAAGCAAAGAAAAAAACAATTAGGCTTTGATGATATGACTGCGAAAAATATTACAATCTCTGACTTGCAGGAGATGGAGAAAAAAGCAGTTTTAAATTCAGAAGAGCCTTATTGGAAAAGGATAATGGCAAAAATTATAGGAAAAAAGAAAGAAAGGCAGACTTCAGATGATCTTGAAATAAATTCTGGGGAAGAAGAGGTGAAAAAAGAACAAATAAAAGAGAGTGTGGATGATTTAGAAAACTCTATGGAATTTGAAGAGGCTAAAGAGATTCCTATGGAGTTTAATAACACTGGAATGGAAATAGAGACTACATTAGACGAAAAAGACAAAAAAATACCTTCAACAGAATTGACTCAGAAAGACATAGATGATTTAATTTTTGGGAAAAGAAAATAGGCAAACTTTATAAAGTAAAATAATGAATTCTTATTATGGAAATTAATGTTCTTAAAGAATCCAAAGACGAAATCGAAGTTGAATTAGAGGATATTACTCTTGTAGAAATCTTAAGAGTTTATCTTAATAAGGATTCAGATGTTATTATGGCTGTTTGGAGAAGAAAGCATCCTACAGAAAAACCTGCCCTTTTAGTAAAAACTAAAGGAAAAACTCCAAAAAAAGCAATTAAAGATGCTATTTTAAACATTACTAAAGAATTAGATAAATTTAATTTGGATTTTAAAAAATTAAAATAATTATTTTTTGGTTCTTGTTTTTTTGATATTCTTGGATTTTGATTTTCTTTTAAGTCTTTTTTTAATCATTACAATAAAAATCATCAATAAAATAATAACAGTGATTATTGCTCCAATTGTATTCATCCACTGATTAATTACTTTATACAAACTTCCAAAGAAATACCCAATTCCTATATATGCTGCTGATTTTATAAATGATGCAGGTATAGAAAAATAAAGAAATCTTTTCAAAGGCATTCTTGCTATTCCTGCACTAATTAATGTTCCCATTCCAGCACCAGTAATAAATTTAGATGTAAAAACACTTTTTCCTCCATGTTTTTTAAAGAACTCATCAAATCCAAAAAGTTTTTCTTCTGGAATTTTTAGAAAATTAAAAATTCTTATCAAAATTTTTTTTCTTCCTAAATATCCTGTTGCATATCCTAATAAATCAGCAATAATATCTGCTCCAATAATAACAAGCAAGACATAATACCAATTTAGAATATTCATAGAAATAAAAACCCCTCCTATTAAAGCAACTATTGTTCCTTCAAGGATTGTTCCAATAAAGAGCCCTAAATACCCCCAATTTATTAAAAAACTCAGTATTTCACTCATATATATTATTGTTTACAAATGCTTATTAATCTAATGTTTTTTATTTTTTTATGAAAACAGAAAAAATTTCTACTGGAAGTTTTGATTTAAATAAATGGCTTTATGGAGGTTATGAAAAAGATGTTATAACTATGATTGCTGGGCCTCCTGGAAGCGGGAAAACAAATCTTGTTTTATTAGTTGCATGTTCTCAAGCAAAAAAAGGAAATAAAGTTATTTTTATTGATACTGAAGGAGGTTTTTCTATTGAAAGAGTAAAACAAATAACAGGAGAAAATTATAAGGATATCTTAAAGAATATTCTTTTGCTTGAACCAACTAATTTTGCTGAACAAAAAAAGAATTTTTCTGAATTGCTTAATAGGCTTAAGCAGGAACAAATTGGGGTGATTATTGTTGATGGCATGGCAATGCTTTATAGATTGGAATTAGGTGATGCTATTAAATCAAATGATGATTTTAAAATAAGAGAAGTAAATAAGGAAGTTGCAAAGCAGATGAGAGTTCTTTCTGAGATTGCAAGAAAAAAGAGGATTCCTGTTATTATAACAAATCAAGTTTATGAGAAATTTGTTCCAGAAGAAGAATGGAGAAAAGGAATTAGAGGAAGTGTTAATATTGTTGGAGGGGATTTGTTTAAGTATTGGAGCAAATGCATAATTGAACTAGAAAATAAAGGCAAAAGAAAAGCAATTTTGCTTAAGCATAGAAGTTTGCCTCAAAAAGAATTAGAATTTGTTATAAAAAATAAAGGAATTTTTAAGAGAGGCTGGATATAATTATTTAACAATATTAATTATCCCAAAAAATTCCAAAGAACCTAAAATTATTGCAAGTATCCCAAATAACTTATACCATATTGGATTTAATAGAGTTTGTTGAGTATATCTAACTCTAACACTTTTTCTTTTAAATATTGGAAGAAAACTTATATTTGGAGCTATTAAAAGAATCAATCCAAAAATTATTATGTAAATTCCAATCATATCCATTTTAATTAAAAGAATTTCTGATTATTTAAGTTTATCTTTTTTATTTCATAAAAAAATATAAAGTTTGGATTCTTAAATCTTTTATGAAGAATATTAAATTTGAAGTTGTTAAAAAAATTGCAGAAACAAATTTTAAGATAAGAAATCTCAAGGAAATTTCAAAGATTGATTCTGTTTCTCCTCCAAGTGTTTTTATTGGAAGCAGATTAAAATATCCTTTAGTGAATGTAGGAATTATGAGCCCTTTAGAGGGCGATGATGATGCTTGGATATATGATGATGAAAAATACTGGGCAGATAATAATTTTGAGATTAGTGATGTTTTGCATTTGAGAAATAGTCTTCTTAATTCAAGATTTCAAAGCAAAGTAACTGACACAAGATTAAATAAAAAGTTTGTAAATATTGCACAAGAAATTGCCATTGCTTCTAAACCTGTTGATGTTGAAATTGAATTAAAAAATAGAGTTAGGTTTGGGAGAAACAAAGACCAGATTTTAACTCCTCATGGAATGAGGGCTCCTTTAAAACAAGCTAAGGTTACCTCAAATGTAAAAGTAGACAGGCAGGTTGATAAAGTAATTAATGATGAAATTAAAGCTTCTGATGCAATCAGCAGACTTTATGATAGAAATTTCACTGAATACACATTAAATAAAATTCTTTCAGTTGGAGTTTTAGGCTTAAAGAAAAATAAAAAACTTGTTCCAACAAAGTGGAGCATTACTGCAACTGATGATACAATTGCAAAGCATTTATTAAAAAGAGTAAGAGATTACAAATGGATTGAAGATTTTAAATTGCATTTTGGAGAATTTATGGGAAATAGTTATTTGATTTTGTTTTTTCCAAAAGTTTGGAGTTATGAACTTTTTGAATTATACATGCCTGGAAGTTCTTGGAATCCTACACAAGAAATTAAAGCTTCTACTGATTATGAAGGATTTGGAGGAAGAAAAACTTATGCATTCAACACAGTTGGAGGTTATTATGCAGCAAGATTGCCTATTCTGAGATATTTAGACAAAATAAAAAGACAAGCAAGTGTATTGGCAATAAGAATTGAAGGTCCAAGTTATTGGGCAGCTTTGGGGGTTTGGGTAGTAAGAGAAAGTGTTAAAAAAGCTTTAAATAAAAGAGGAATGAATTTTGACAGCAGAAAAGAACTAATTGAGTCTGCTAAAAAAATTGGAAAAATAAAATTTAAATTTGATTATGAAACTATTTTTCAAAGAAGCTTATTATTAAAAAAAATTAAAACTCAAAGAAATCTTAAAGATTGGTTTTAGAGATTCGATAACTTTATAATCTCTTCTTTGTATCTAAAATAAAGAGGAGGTGAAAATGGCTAAATTAACTGCTTGGTTAGTTACTCTTATTGGTGTGTTAATGGTTTTGCCTTTATTAAAGGTAACTGCACTCAATAATATAGCTGCCTGGCTTATTCCTGTTGCTGTTTTAGTAATTGGATTAGGTAAGCTTGCAAGAAATTATAAATTATTCAAAAAATAATTTAAATTTTTTAATTATTGAATTTAATCTTAATGAGAATTATGCAACTTCTTCTATTTCTTGCTCTAAGCTTTTTGTTATTTTTTCTTTTTCTGGAAAAATAATTTTCTTTTTTTTATCTTGCATTAATCCTCTGAGTTTTTTTCTTTCTTCTAAAAATTGCAGGGCCAAATCTTCTGCGAATCTCCCTCTTTCAAAATGAGATACCCAATATAAACCAACTCTTTCTAAAGCAAGATAAAGTTCTTGAGAAATAGGTATTGCTTCTTCTACTGAAAATATTCTTGATTTAACAATCTCGCTTAAATAAGAAGAATACTCTTTAATTCCTAATAAACTTTTTTTTATTTCGTCTTCTGTGTAAGATTCTCTAAGTGTTACAGGAATGTGAAATTTTCCTTCAAGATGATATGTCATAGTTAGTTTCTTAAAAAAGAATTTATAAATGTTTTTGTTTTAATTTGTTACTATTTTAAAGTAAGTTTTTTAAATAGAGAGAATTAGTAATTTTTATGGTTAAAGTATTTTCAACCCAGTTTCCATTAAATAGAGCTGCAAGTTTAGATGATTTGTTAGAAATTGGAAAAAAATGGATAAGAGGAAGCCCTCATGCTCCTAATGAGTTCAAAGAGCAATTAGATGAATTAAGAGAATATGGAGATACTATCCAATTTAGAGGTTATTCTTTAGAGTTAAGAAAAATTCAAGAAAAAGACAAAGAATTTTTTGGATTAAAATATCATTATCCTTCTGAGGGAGAATCCTGGAATGTAAAAATGACTTCAGTTAGAACTCCTGAGGTTTGGGATGTTGCAGTTGAAGTAGACTATTCTTCTAAACCAGGAACAAGATTTAAGATTTCAAAAAAGCCTTACTTAGTTAAGCTTCTTTTAGAAGAAATAAAAGGTGGGGGGGATGGAAGTTTAAAAGTACAAAGTGCTCCTTATTTTTTAAAGGAGAATAGTGATGAAGAATTTGTTTCTGATTTTCTTTTAGGCGAGAGTTCTAATGTCATGCCTATTGTTTATTTAAGCAGAGGAAATTATAATAGTCTTTTTATCCCAACTCCAAAGGAACTTGCAAAGTTTTTATCTGGAATTGCTCATGTTTTTGTTGAACCCTCAAGACAATTTTCATTAAATTTAAAAAGAGAAATGAAAAGTAAAAATATTTTTGGGGGGGCTGTGGGAATTTATTGGCCTGAAATTCAAGAAAGAGTTTATTGGATGCCTGGAAGAGTTTTAAGCAAAGAGCTTCCAAATATTCTTTTTACCTCTATTGTTGAGGGTTTAATAACAAGAAGATTAAAAGAGGATTTGACTTGGGAAAATCTTCATGAACTTCATACAAGAAAAAAAATAGAACAATTAAGAAAAGAAAGACAAGAATCTGTAAAAAAAATAAAAGAAGAGACACAAGATTCTATGGAGCAATTAAGAAAAGAAAAAGAACAATTAGAAAGCGATGTAAAAGTGTATGAAGACGGCATATATGATGCTTATCAAATTAATGATGGTTTAAAAAAGAAACTTGAAGAAGCTCATAAAGAGATTCAGATTCTTCAATCAAGAGCAAGAATAAGAGAAGTAGAAAGAGAATCAGAGTTAAATCTTCCTGAAGGAGATGAACTTTATCCTGGCGAGAGATTGGAAGTTTTAAGAAATGCTATTGAAAGTGCTTATTCAGGCTCTCTAAGAAATTCAAGAAAAAGAAAGATTTTAGAGGGAATTTTAAAACAAAATCCAGAAAGTTCTAATGGAGAAAATTTAAAAGATGAAATTAAAAAACTTTTTTCAGGAGCTAAAAGATTTAATAAAAATATTAAAAGAAAATTAGGAGAATTAGGATTTAAAGTTGAATTAGCAGGGAGCGGGCATTATAAAGTTTATGCTCAAGACAATGAAAATGTTTTCTCAATGTTGCCAAGCACACCAAGTGACTATCGTAGTTGGCAAAATTCAGTTTCAGATTTTTTTAAAAAGTTCTTTTAGATTTATATTTTAGAACATAGTATTCTTTAAATATTAATTAAAACTTTATTTTCTATGGCAAAGGTTAAATTATCTCCTGAACAATCTATTCAGTATTATGAAGATGGAAGATTAGTTGCTGTAATAAACTCTGAGAATATTGACAGATTAAGCCCTGTTTTAAGGGATTATATAGCATTTATTCATCCATATGATATGAGAGGAGTTTTTACAATTCCTATAATTCCTGAAGATCAAGAAACAGATGATTTTAGAGTAATTGGAAAGATTGAAGAAAGAGAAAAGCAAGGAAATACTTTGGTTTTTAAGATAAGAGGAGTTGATGGAGAAAGAAAAAATGTTAGGATAATTTATAATGAGATTGATTTAGATAAAATGCTGGAGCAATCTATTTCATCTCAAAAAGGAACAACTGTTTGGGGGTTGATGCTTGGCGGTTTTTATGAATTTCCTAGATTTGAAGACAGGAGGGATAATGAAACCTTTGAATTTTAGAGAGATTCTTATGTTTGTTTTTTTCTGGATTATTGGATTATTTATTTGGGCGATTTGGTTAAATGGAATTTATGTCCCTATTTTGGGTTTTATTACTGCAATTATTTTTAGATTATTTATTTCTTTTATTAGA
>Ga0164318_10000256_pt1 | contig 37382 bp, 33 predicted proteins | sample GuaBasSedimGuay9_FD_113734 | JGI IMG/M metagenome (GOLD analysis project Ga0164318, IMG submission 113734) | Subseafloor sediment microbial communities from Guaymas Basin, Gulf of California, Mexico - Guay9, Core 4571-4, 0-3 cm | ecosystem: Environmental > Aquatic > Marine > Hydrothermal vents...
AATTCAGCGTACTCCGGTAATCATTCTTGTCAGACATACAACAACCTCCACGTCGTCCTTAAACAAAGCAGAATTGTATCACATCGAACGGCGTATGCACGCCGTTCGTGCGAGTGAAAGTGCAAGTGTGTGAGAGAGCATGGGTGACAGAGTGGGGAAAGCCAGAAAGTATCCCTTCCTTTTCCCCACTCAACCTGAACCTCAACCTTGCCCGGCCTTGCCTTTGTCCCTTCCCCGCTCAACCTGAACCTCAACCTTGTCCGGCCTTGCCTTTTCTTATGTGATACCATTGATAGAAAAGATGGAGGGTGTCATGAAACGCCTGATTCAAAACGGAACAATTGTCACGTCGGAAGGTTCATTTCAAGGGGATGTGTATATCGAAAATGGCCGGATTCACAGTATCGGAACGGGGCTTTCCGCCCGATTTCCGGGAGCAGAACTGGTGGACGCCACCGGAAAACTGGTGCTGCCGGGGGCTATTGACGGACATACCCACATCGATATGCCCCTTGGGGACATCCATTCCAGTGACAGTTACCTCACCGGGACAAGGGCCGCGCTTTTCGGTGGAACCACAACGGTGGTGGATTATGCCAACCAGGTGAAGGGCGAATCCCTTGAAAAAACGCTGAAAGATTGGCAAAACCGCGCAAAAGGCCTCACCGTCTGTGATTATGGCTTCCACATGACGGTTTCCGACCCGAAAGAACAATTCCTCGATGAAATTCCCGCTCTTTTGGAAGCTGGAGTGAGCAGTTTTAAGTGTTTTTTCGCCTACAAGGGGCGTTTAATGATTGATAATGACACCTTTGTCCAATTGATGAAACTCTCCCGAAAACACCACTTTCTGGTAAACCTCCACGCGGAAAACGGAGACATGGTGGAAGACGCCACCCTGCGCCTCCTCTCCGAAGGGAAAACCGGGCCGCAATTTCACCCGCAGGCCCATCCGAGGGAAGCGGAGGTGGAAGCGGTGGCCCGTGCTATCAGGCTGGCGAAAGACACCGGCGGAAACCTGAACCTCGTGCATATAACCTGCAAAGAGTCGGTGGAACTCATCGCGGAAGGAAAAATGCGCGGCGTTTCCCTTTTCGCGGAAACCTGTCCCCAATACCTGGTTCTGACTGATGAAAAGTACAAACAGCCGGGTTTTGAAGCGGCAAAGTGGGTGCTCTCCCCTCCCCTTCGTAAATTAGATGACCAGAATGCCCTGTGGGCGGGACTCGCGAACGGAACTCTGGACACCGTTGGAACCGACCACTGCCCTTTCTTTTTTGAAAGTCAGAAAACACTGGGTAAAGAAAGGTTTGACCGGATTCCAAACGGGGCGCCGGGGATTGAGGACAGGTTGGAGCTTCTCTACCATTTCGGTGTAAAACAGAATCGTCTTTCACTGACTGAATGGGTGGACCGCTGCTGCACCGCACCGGCAAAACGCTACGGCATGTACCCAAAGAAAGGAGATATTGTCCCCGGTGCCAATGCGGATCTTGTTATTTTTGACACGGAAAAACACCACACCATAACCGCCGAATCCCGCCACATGAACGTGGATTATAACGCCTGCGAGGGCATGTCCATCACCGGCAAGGTGGAACAGGTTTTCCTCCGCGGAATTCCTGTTATCCGTGACAACGCTTGCCTGGCAGAGCCTGGCAGCGGACAATACCTCCTACGCTTTGCGGCGGAGGGATGTTAGATAATAGACTTTGGATGTTAGGTTAAAGAGGGGAAAAGCGTTTAACTTACTGTTATTTCGCATGGATAAGATTAATTTCTTTGTTTTGCTTCGATTCTTTCACCTACAACCCAACAATTAACATCTAACATCCTGCGCACAGAGTTCGCCGCAGGCGTGACTTTCCTTTAATCTTCTGGTATCTTGAAGTCGAATTCGGGCCGGATGGAGGGTGTAATGAAACAGATTGTTGAATGCGTACCTAATTTTTCCGAAGGAAGAGACCAGAAAATCCTGGATCAGATTGCGGATGTGATTCGTTCTGTTGATACTGTCCAGCTCCTGGATGTGGACCCCGGAGCAGATACTAACCGAACCGTGTTTACTTTTATCGGAGAACCGGATACGGTAGTGGAAGCTGCTTTTCGTGCCATTAAGAAAGCAGCGGAACTTATTGATATGTCAAAACATTCCGGGGCACACCCCCGCATGGGTGCCACAGATGTCTGCCCATTTATCCCGGTTTCCAATATCACGATGGAAGAATGCGTGGAACTGGCAGAGAGACTGGGGAAGCGGGTGGGTGAAGAACTGGAAATCCCGATTTATCTCTATGAATATGCAGCAACAAAGCCGGAGCGAAAAAACCTGGCCACTGTCCGGAAGGGCGAATATGAAGGGCTGGCGGAAAAACTCCGGAACCCGGAATGGAAGCCGGATTTCGGCCCCGCACGCTTCAATGAACGCGCCGGTGCCACTGCAATCGGGGTCCGGGAATTCCTTATCGCATACAATGTGACGTTGAACACCCGGGAAAAGAAGTATGCAACCGATATCGCCCTTGAGCTTAGAGAAAAGGGCCGCCCAAAACGGGTGGGCAATATCCAACCCTTTTACACCAATGGCACCTTGGTAAAGCACAAAGAAAACGAGTTTTTCTGCGGAAGCTGCGATTTTATCGCGAAAACCCCGGAAGAACTTTTCGCCCATTGCAAAGATGAGCATGGCTACGATCTCCCGGCCATTCTGGATGAGCACGGAATGAGTACCACTAACCTGGCGGGAAAAGCCGCCATCAAGCCGGGCCTCTTCAAAAACTGCAAGGCAATCGGCTGGTACGTGGACGAATACCATCGCACTCAGATTTCCATTAACCTGACCAACTACAAAATCACACCGCCCCACGTGGTACTGGAAGCGACAAGAAAACTGGCCGCAGACCGGGGGCTGGTGGTCACCGGCAGCGAGATTGTCGGACTGATTCCCTTTGACGCGTTGCTTCAATCCGGCATTTATTATCTTGAAAAACAGGGGAAATCTGCAGGCATTCCCATGGATGACATTCTGCAGACAGCCGTGGATTCCATGGGGCTCAATGACGTTTCTCCCTTCCATATCCATGAGAAAGTACTGGGCTATCCTGATATGACCGGACGAAAACTGGCAAACATGACGGCAATAAACCTTGTCCATGAGATTTCGCGGGACACGCCGGCACCGGGAGGCGGTTCCGTTTCCGCCCTTTCCTCAGCCATGGGCGCCGGCCTTGCCTCCATGGTGGCGGGGCTGACCCTTTCAAAAAAGAAATATGCCGCCGTGAAACCGGAAATGGCGGAAATCGGCACAAAGGCACAGGCCATAAAGGACAGTTTGCTGAAAGGGGTGGACGACGACACCGATGCATTCAACGCCTATTTCAGTGCATTGAAACTGCCGAAGAAAACCCCCACTGAAAAAGAAAAACGGGAAGCCGCCCTGCAGGACGGGCTGAAGCAGGCGGTGAAAGTACCGCTGAAAACAGCAAAAGACAGCCTGGAGGCGATCGGACTCTGCCTCCGGGTAGTAGAAAAGGGAAATGTAAATTCGGTCACCGACGGTGGTGTCGGCGCGGAAACGGCCTATGCCGGACTCAGAGGCGCGATCCTCAACGTCCTCATCAACCTGCCGGGGATCCACGACGAGAAATTTGTCTCAGAAATGAAAACCCGTTGTAGCGAATTGATTGAGAAGGGTGACAAGCAAATAGCCAAAGTGCGCAAAAAGGTGCTGGAAAAAATAGAATCCATGTAAATCCGGAAAACGGAGTTTGATATGAAGACATTAAATGAATTGGTTAAACAGGTGGTCTCTCTACCGCCGAAACGAATCGCTGTGGCCATGGCCGGGGATGGACCGGTGCTGGAGGCCATCGCAGAAGCAATGAAACTTGGCATTGTAAAGCCCACCCTCTATGGAGACCGGGAGAAAATCGAATCCATTGCGGCGGGAAAGGGGCTGTCCCTCACCGGCTGCACCCTGATTCAAAGCCAGACAGCGGAAGACTGCGCGAGAATGGCAGTGTCGGCTGTCAGCCACGGAAAAGCAGACATTGTCATGAAGGGCCTCGTCAGCACTGACGTCTTTCTTCGTGCCATCTTAAACAAAGAATGGGGCTTACGGACAAACTCCGTTCTCTCCCATGTGGCACTTTTCGAAGTGCCGGCATACCACAAACTCATCCTTTTAACCGACGCTGCCATGAATGTGGCACCGGATTTAGAACAGAAAGTGCACATCACACGAAACGCAATCCGTTTCATGGAAAAAATTGTGGACGGCACACCGAAAATTGCATTCATCGCCCACAGTGAAAAAGTAATGGCAAAAAATCCCGCCTCCGTTGATGCCGCACTGCTCTCCACCATGGCAAGGCGGGGACAGTTGGGAAAAATCATCGGAGACGGCCCATTGGCCCTTGACGGTGCCATCTCGGCAGAGGCTGCCGCCCACAAGGGAATTGACAGCCCGGTGGCCGGCGATGCGGACATCCTCGTCTGCCCCGGAATTCAATCCGGGAACGCACTGTACAAATCTCTAACCTATTTCGCCGGCGCCCGTACGGCTGCGCTCATTGCCGGTGCCAGGGCCCCAATCGTTCTGACATCCCGGGCGGATTCACCGGAAAACAAACTGTTATCCATCGTCTTCGCAGTGGTCAACGCGTAGGGGATTCCCATGGCTTTGAAGATTCTCGCCATCAACCCCGGATCTACATCCACCAAGCTGGGCATCTACGAAGATGATACCCCTCGCCATGTTCAAACCCTGCACCATTCGGCGAAAAAACTGGCAGAATTCAAGCGGGTGTATGAGCAGCTGGAATTTCGCCGGGAGGCAATTCTCGGATTTCTCACTGAAAGCGGCATGAGCCTGTCTGATTTTGACGCCTTCTGCGGCCGGGGCGGGCTTCTGAAGCCGATTCCCGGAGGCGTTTACGCCGTCAGTTCTGCCATGAAAAGCCATCTCCGAAGTGCCAAATACGGAGAACACGCCTCCAACCTCGGTGCAATTCTCGCAGACGAACTGGGGAAAAAAGCCGGGGGAAAACCCGCTTTCATCGTCAACCCGGTGGTTGTGGATGAAATGCAGTCCCTGGCGCGATACTCGGGCATGCCGGAGAATCCACGGGTTTCCATCTTCCACGCGCTGAATCAGAAAGCGGTAGCACAGCGCTACGCACGCTCCATCAACCGTAAGTACAAAGAACTGAACCTCATTGTCACCCACATGGGCGGCGGCATCACCGTTGGGGCCCACCATCATGGCCGGGTCATAGACGTCAACAACGGCCTTGCTGGCGATGGGCCCTTTTCCCCGGAGAGGAGCGGCGGCGTACCGACACTGAAACTCATTGAGCTCTGCTACTCCGGCTTCTTTGAACCGGCAACCATGAAACGAAAAGCAGCGGGAAAAGGCGGGCTCGTCGCCTACCTTCGCACGAACGACGCCCGCGAAATCGAGGAAAAGATTGAAAAAGGCGACGAAAAAGCCAGGGAAGTGTACCAGGCCATGGCCTACCAGATTGCCAAAGAAATCGGTGGCATGCACACTGTGCTGAATTGCCAGACCGATGCCATCATCCTCACCGGTGGGCTGGCTCACAGCAAAATGCTCACCGACTGGATTGATGAAATGGTGAATAAACTGGCTGAAATTGTCATCTACCCCGGTGAAGACGAACTCCTCGCCATGGTTGAAGGCACCCTGAAAGCCATCCACGGCGAAACCCCGATTCAGACCTACTGAGCGTGGGCGTGAGGGGACGAACCCGCACTGCCGCCTTCAGCGGCAGCACGGAACTTTCCCCGAAGCGTCGCTTTTGAGCAAGCTCATCACTTTGCTTCGCGGCAAGTTCCTATTTCAAAAACCCAGTTTTTGAAATGCGGGTTCTATGTGGATACTTAACAGTACAAGAACCCCATCCCCTCCCTTTCCATTGACGCTCAAGTCCCGGGCCATCTGCACGCGTTTACTCCCTCCGCTCCTCGTCGCGTACGCATGTACTGCTCCTCCTTCGTTTCAGTCGCAAACGCACACATCTGGCCCAATCCGTCGCGTCTCGATCCCCTGGTTGGTGCGCTCAACTGAAGTTTCGCTCCCGCCCGGGACCGAAGTAAGGAATTGTATACTTTTAATTTAAGTTCCCAGTCCGGGCTGCTTCGCAGGCCTGGAAAAGAGAGAGAAAGACAGAGACTGAGCAAAACGGGGATTGGCACCGCAATGCCTGTCCCTTATTCCCCTGGTTTGCGAGGATGTTTTCTGGGGCCGATTCAGGAAATTTCATAGAATGGTCAATTCAGAAATGGAGGGGAAACATGATGACATGTGTCGGTCAGGTTTTGCAGAGTTATTCAACAGTCCCACTGTCCCCTATAATCGCCTATCTGATAGCTTTTGTTGTGCTTTCGTGCTTTTCAGAATAAGGCTCTTTTTTTTAAATTTTCAATCTTAAAACCAATATTTTCGAAATACTCTTTATCTACTCTATTAAGTTGTGGAGTTGCTAAAATTAACAAATGCTTTGCTCTAGAAAATGCAACATAACCATATCTTTTGTATTCATTTTCTAAATCGTTATTTGCCGTATCATTAAACCAATGTTTCCAATAGCCCCCTAGACTATGGCCATCTAAGGAACTTTCAAATAAGGCATATGCTTTTGTTTTACTTTTCCCATCTATACTCTTATCACTATAAGTGAACCATTCAATAAACCGATTTGCTTTTTTGCTTGGGAATTCTTTACCCAATGCAATGATTCCAGGTAATCCAACATATCGGATAAACGCTTTTTCCCATCAGGAGCAAGAATTTTCAACTGGGTAGTAGCACTAACCACTTGACTGTTTTCTTTCTTTAATTTGGATTTAAGATATTTCCAATAGTTACGCGTTTTGGAATAATCATTTTGATCAGTCAGCACCGCGACAATATCCAACACTGAAAACCACCACTTTGAGTTTTTTTCGTCCCAGATTGCACGAACTTCGCTGTTGTCAAAAAAACGTATGGATATTTTTTCTTCATTCATATTTTTATTTTTACCTTAATTTTAATATGTCTTTTTTTATTCATTTCTGTTCAATTTCCTGCTATGGCATGCCCTTGATTCCCCACAACGATCTTATAAACTTTATTTTGTTTATTCCCCTCATTGGCGGGCTAAACACCATTTTGGTTATATTTTTCCTTTATCATTTTGATCTCCTCAATCAAAAGGGGCAGCCTATATTAGCTTTCCAACAGTTTTCGGGCAATGAGTTTGCCTTCTTCGACACCGGGCTGGTCGAAGGGATTGACGTTCATCAGGTAGCCTGTGATGGCGGTCTGCATTTCAAACATAAATATCAGGGCACCCAGAGTCTCGCCATCCAGTTTCTCCAGTTGATATTCGAAAACAGGCAGGCTGTTCCGCTCCAGAGACTGCATGGTCCCCTCAGCTTCCGCCTGCATCAACTCACCAAATGCTTTTCCCCTGAGAACCTCGAAAGATGAGTAGTTGTCAAAAACAGCCGGGATCGGGACGTCTTTCTGTTCTTTTACGGTGAAAAAGAAAAAGGATTTGTCTCCAGGGCCTTCTTTGTAGAGCTGAAGCTGGGAGTGCTGGTCGGTAACCCCCACTGCCACTACGCCGGTCTGGCCGCTTCTCACCACCATTCCCCTGCGATTTTTCAGTTTGCCGAGGCTTTCGGCAAATAGCTGCAGATACCAGTCCCCGAAGGTTTTCAGCCGGTCACAATAGGGAAACAATACTTTGATGTTCCGGTTCTGCTCCTGGGAGAGGTAATCCAGTACGGCACCACAGACGGCGCGGCCCCTGCCCTCTCGTTTTTCCCGCTTTGCTCCAAGAAGCAGGTGAACAGGATCGATCCCCGCGAACATGGCGGGGAACAGCCCCACCGGTGTCAGCACAGAGAAACGTCCACCTACGTTGTTGGGAATGGACAAGCTGATCAGGCCTTTTTCCTCGGCGAGCTGTCGCAACGCTCCTTTTTTAATATCTGTTGTCACCACAACCCGCCTGAATGCTTCTTTTTCTCCGAGTTTTTCCGCAAGATGGGCAAAAAATGCGCTGAACAGTGATAGGGGCTCTACTGTTGAACCGGATTTGGAGATGACGTTCAAAACGCTTTTTTCCGGCTCCATTTCGTTCAACAGCCGATGGATGGTGTCACTGTCCACATTGTCCACAACCACCACTCTGCGCCGGCAGCTGTCGGGGAAAGCCCTTAAGAGCATGGATGTACCCAGGGCGGAACCGCCGATGCCAAGGACGTAGAGGGTTTCCATCCCGGCTGGCAGCCGGTTCAGGGCTTCGTCAGAGTGGTCAAGGTAAATTAACTGTTCCGGAAGGTCTGTGAAACCGACAGCCGGGTCCTCACAGATCCGGTCGAAGAAGAGCTCCCCCTTTCTTGCCAGTTCCCGGTATGTAATCCCTTCCGTGAGGTATGCCATTTTTCTCATGTTCAATGTAATTCCCATTGTATGCCTCCCTGCAGTTCCACCCATGGAAGATGAAATACAATGCCATTTTGAAATAGTATGTAGTCCTTCGACACTTTCTTCATAGATTTTAGCACGGACTTGCCCACTGTACACATTTTTGTAGTTTCAGTATAAAAATGAAGGTGGGCTCCGTCTGAATCCGCCTCAACACGGTCACAAATTATGCCCCCGGGAACGGCGGCCTCCGGCAATGAAACCCCAAGGGCACCGCCCATGATGTCCAGTGTATCCGGCGTCCGGCACCAGCCCATTTCAACACCCCCGATTCTCTCAAAGGCAGTGTGGAAAAAACCCCGAACCGGCCTTCGGCAGGCGATCTCTTTGAGAACGCCCAGCTTTGTGAGTTTCAGTACCACTGACGGATGAAGCAGTAAGCGGGTTTCATCCGTTAAAATCGGGGATAAGGCCGGTTTTTCGTTCCATATTCCGGATTCATCCTCAAAGAAAGCAAACTCCCCCTCAGCTTCCAGTTCCAGCCCTGATGCCGTGACAAGAATATCACGAAACCAGCCCCGGTAATTTGACCCGAGCCTTGCGGTAGCGGGAATGGCAATGGACATTCGCTCCTGTCCTCCTGGAATCGGAATCCCCGCCGGTTCCGGCCTCACAAGTTCAATGAGGGCGCTTACCGCTCCCATGGAGGGAAGAAAGCCGCCAATCCCAAAGGCCCATTCCAGTCCTTCCCGCTGCCAGCGAACCCGGGAAAACGCACGGACACCGCGCAACTTCGGCAGGTTTGCAGTCCTTTGTTCACTGAAAATGCAGCGATAATACACTTCAGTGTTGTCGGAAGCTGTTTTTCCCCGGACAAAACGGGCCAGTTCAGTCAACGGGCGAAGAAACATGCAACTGCCTCATCCCCTCATAAACGGCAACCGCCACACTGTTGGCAAGGTTGATGCTCCGGGTTTCACCTGGCATGGGGATTTTCACTGCCTGTTCACTATATTTTTCAATGAGGATTTCCGGCAACCCCTTTGTTTCTTTGCCGAAAATAAGCGCATCCCCCTGTTTGAACGAGACATCCCAGTAAGTTTTCACTGCTTTTTTTGAAAAGAAATAGAAATTTGCCGGTTTTACTGTTTCCAGGAAGTCATCCAGACTGTCGTGGAGTTTCCAGTCAAGGTGTTTCCAGTAGTCCAGGCCGGCCCGTTTCATGTAACGGTCTTCAAGCGAAAAGCCAAGGGGCTGAATCAGATGTAACCGGCAGTGAGAACCGACACATAAACGGCCGATGTTCCCCGTATTTTGCGGAATTTCCGGCTCTACCAGCACAACGTGAAAATGGGGTACGTCCAGCAACTCATCCTCCTTAAATTCAAATAAAGATTTTATCATAAATAGGAAAGGAGGGATTGAAAACAGCGCTTCTGTCATTTATAGTGATGAAGCAGAAGATTGTAGTTTTGATTGAGGAGGAATTTCATGGAATTCATGAAAGAACTTGGTTTAGAAGGCGTTCTCAGCGGGACCTATGCCGGCGAATGGATAAGCGCCGAAGGTCGTGACAAACTTGTTTCCTTTTCCCCCGCAAGCGGGGAAGCTATTGGAACGATTCTCCAGACCAATGAAGAAGATTATGAGCGTGTGCTGAAGTCTTCCACCGAAGCATGGAAAAAATGGCGGATGACACCGGCTCCCATCCGGGGACTGGTGATTCGGGACCTGGCAGATGAACTCCGCAAGTTCAAAGAGCCACTGGGCAAACTGGTTTCCCTTGAGATGGGGAAAATTTACCAGGAAGGGCTGGGCGAAGTCCAGGAGATGATCGACATCTGCGATTTCGCAGTGGGTCTGTCCCGTCAACTTTACGGCAAAACCATGCCGTCAGAACGCCCTGAACACCGGATTCAGGAACAATGGCACCCGCTGGGAACCATCGGTATCATCACCGCTTTTAACTTCCCCGTCGCGGTGTATGCGTGGAACGCCGCACTGGCTGCCGTCTGCGGAGACGCTATGATCTGGAAACCGTCGTCTAAAGCACCTCTTTGCGCCGTAGCGGTACAGAACATTGTCAACCGGGTGGCAAAGCGCCATGACTGTCAGGGCGTGTTCAACCTGATTATCGGCAAGGGCTCAACCGTCGGTGAACGGCTCCTCCAGGACAAACGGGTTCCCCTCATCAGCTTTACCGGCTCAGTACCCATGGGCCGGCACGTAGGTGAAGCTGTCGGCGCAAGGCTCGGCCGCACTATCCTGGAACTCGGTGGCAACAACGCCGTTGTGGTGATGGAAGACGCGGACATTGACAACGCGGTTAACAGCGTATTTTTCGGCGCAGTCGGTACCTCCGGCCAGCGCTGCACCTCCACCCGGCGGGTCCTGATACACAAGGATGTGAAAGACGAATTCATCTCCAAACTGGTGAGCAAATATCAGCATGTCCGCATCGGCGATCCCCTGGATCCTCACACGGTAATGGGGCCCCTGGTGGACGAACAGGCAATTATTGCCTTCGAGCGTGCCATTGATGAAGTCAAGAAAGCCGGTGGAAAGATTCTCTACGCCGGGGAACGGATTGAAGGAAAAGGCTCTTTTGTAAAGCCCTGCATCGCAGAAGTGGAAAACCACTACAAGATAGTTCAGGAAGAGACTTTCGCTCCCCTTCTCTACATCATTGAAGTCAACTCTATTGATGACGCCATTGAGAAGCACAATGACGTGCCCCAGGGCCTCTCTTCCTCCATTTTCACCCGGAACTTTCACTACGCTGAAAAGTTCGTTTCACCGGAAGGCAGTGACTGCGGCATGGCAAATGTCAACCTCGGCACTTCCGGCGCGGAAATCGGCGGGGCTTTCGGTGGTGAAAAGGAAACCGGCGGTGGACGGGAATCCGGCTCCGACGCATGGAAACTGTACATGAGACGGCTGACATCCGCCATTAACTACGGTTCCGAATTTGTTCTCGCACAGGGAATCAAGTTTGGAGAAGACGACTGAGTGAGTTCAATAGAATCATAAAAAAGAAGGGGGGCAAATGCCCCCCTTCTTTTTTTCCTCTCTAAGATAACTTTCAATCACACAGTAGAATAATTTTCCCGTTCACATTTTCCAATGAAATCCTGGCACCGCCCTTCTCTGAAACATGGATTTTTTTCCCATGCATACGAGTTTTCCAATTTTCCCCTTCCTTCTTTTCCTTAAGATCCGCCGATCCTGTAGCCGATTCCATATTCAGCCTGCCGAGGCATGCAGTGGGGATACGCACGATCATGCTTCCGTTTACAAATTCGGCCTTCACTTTTTCCAGTTCAGGTGAAATGGAGGATAATTTCAGTCTTCCATTTACAGCATCAATTACAACCCATTTTTTCACATTTCGAATATCCATTCTGCTGTTTACAGCTTCAATGGACGCACCGGTAATTCCATTCATTATTACGTCACCGTTCACAACATCTACGGTAACCCGATTCATTCCTTCCACGTTAATATCCCCATTCACGAGATCCACTGACACATCCTTTTGAACCGGCATTGAAATCTCAAAATCAACAGACATTTGAATTGAATTTCCGAGTCCGAAAAAAGAATTTGTTTTGGGCCGATTTACCACAATTTTTAAGACCTTATTCCCCCGAGTAACATTAATTTTTACTTTTTGATAATAACTTTCGCAAGCCTCGTCAGAGGACCCTTTTATGGTAATCGTCGCTTTAATCTTGAGTTTTCTATTCTTTTGAGCAAGAAAAAAATGACAATCTCCGTTTACATTATCCAGTGTCACCTTTGTAATTGCGGCCGGGTTTGAAATTTCTTTGTGAAAACTGTCTGTCAAAACTGATGCACCAACCGGATTCACAATCACCAGGAAAGATAAGAAAATGAAAAGATTAGTTAATTTGGTAATATTCATGTTCCCCCCTCATCATACTCAGGGAGAAATACGAGAATTGTTCCTGATTTGTTTCAAAGGCAGTTTTCAGGTATTTAGTGAAGGCTCCTTTTTTCTGGCTACCACCCGTCTTGTTCCATCCATCATTGTCGCAATCCTCTCCACAGTGAGTAAGCGGGAAACAGCCTGTTCAATTTCCCGATTTGTGAGGAAAACACCATTCATTTCCTTTGCTGTTGATTCAGAGCAAAAGAAGACAACCAGAATTCCCTCATTGACCAATGTAGAACTCAATTCAAGAAACAGTCTTTCCATATTCTCAGATTCACGCATGGTCATTTCCTGTGTGGCAATCGCAAGTGCGAATTCTCCGTAGGCGGAACCCTTCTCTCCAATCGGCAGACTATCCTCTAAAACCTTAATCTCCCTCTCTTTCCCGGAAAAAAATGATTCAAGGCCGGATTCCTTTATTTCAGCCCCAAGGAGAAGGACTTTCCCTTCCGGTAAATCCTCCAGTTCAGAGATGTTTTCTATGTTCTCTTTTTTCACCATTATCTTTTTCAAGTTGACCCTCCGTAGCATTTATCAGCATGCGAATCTCAGGCCCGCTAAACAGTGCTTTTGCATTCGCAAGGGTACCAATATCCACTTTTTCAATAGATTTGTCAACCTGTTCTTCAAAATTTAACGGGCGATGCCACAGGAGGTTTACTCCATAGAAGAATGCCTTATTGACATTCGTTAATCTCTTCATTCTACGGGAAATCAACAGACTGTTCCGAATCCGTTCCAGTTCAGTTTCAGACACTCCCGGTTCCTTTAGAAGCGTTTCCAGCATCTTGCTTATTCTGTCTGCGGAAGATTTGACGAATTTTGGAGATGTTCCCATAGAAACAGCGAGAAAATAACGCCCGCCAATGCTCCGTATACCCGCACCGATGGAATAGGCCAACCCTTCCCTCTCCCGCAACTGGAAAGAAATCAAGTCGGAGAACTCCCTTGCGAATAAGAGTGCAGCAGCCAGTTCACTTTCATTCAGGTTCTCTTTCAACGGACGAACAAGCACCAATTGCCCCTGACTTTTCCTGCTGGTTTCATAGGACGCTGTTCTTTTCTCCGGAATTGTCATCTTTACCCGGAATTTGGCGCCACAAGGGGCACCTGCCTTAGAAGCGGTGAACCTGCCTTCAATTTCTTTTTTCAAAGAGGCCGCATTCACATCCCCCACAACTGTAATAGTCATGTTTCCGGGAGAATAATAGCGTCTCATGAACTTTTTCACCCGCATCAGATCGGGAATTTTACCTTTGAAATAAGTGGGATAAGCCGGATATTCGTTCTCAAAGAGAAGCTGTCTCAGGTGCTGCCCGGCAACAGCATTCAGCGATCTCCGCATCCGGTTCCCCCTTGTGCAGGAGCGTACTGCCTGGGCCAACTCTTTCCCGTTCACAGTTTCGGCTGATTGTATCAGCTGCGATACAAGAGAAAGTGCTTCTGCCACCTTCCCGTTGGGAACTTTTCCCCTGATAAAGGACATTTCGTCCCGGGTGTAATAATCATCAAAGGGAAGAAAGGGATAGTCGTAAAACTGCAATTCACAACCCAGCTTGTCAAATTCCTGTTGCATTTTCCTGTAATTCTGTTCCAGAATGTATCCTGTCAGGTCTGCAAAACCAGGTGTGTTCATCTCTTGTTCACACAGCTTTCGCCCTTTGAAGGCAATATGGAAACCAGCCGCCACCGAACCTGGCAGGGCTTGTACTGAAACTGTTGCATTTCTTTCATTTTCCCCAGCAAATCCACACATGGAAACCGACAGAAGCAGAAGCACCAGTAGCTGTTTCATTGCTTTTCCTCCCTGCCATTAATAAGAAGAGAGAGGCTGCGGCACTCTCCATTCAATTTCCGGATAAACTCGCCTACCGATTTATCACTTACCACAAGGGGATAGAGGGGGTTTTTCAGCCCCGCTGCAATTTGAGGCGCAAAGAGCATGCCAAAAAAATGCGGCCGTTCAAGAGAAAAAACAGTTTCCTGAACCATCCGGTTGGCAATCTCCCTCACATCCGCTGAACTCACCTTAAAATTTTTCAGATATACGGATAATTCCCGATCAAATTGAAGGGCGGTTTTCTCGTCTTTTACTCTCGCTCGAATTTCAACCAGGCCGTAGTCCGCTGTGTAAACAGTCGAACAGGAGATTCTTGAATCCACAGCACTGAACTTCTGTTTCAGTCCCCTGTCCAGGAGCTCTACCCCTATCTCCTGAGCACCAAATTCTTCTGAACCGACTCTGGCACACTGAAAGACCCGATAGTAAACGCTGTAAGGCAAAGAGGCTGCTTTTTGAACTTCCATCTTCTTTGAACTCGGAATCTGGACATCTGCCGGAACTCCTTTCACATCCCCTGCAGGAATTTTCCCCAGTATGTCTTCCAGGGTCTTCATCACGTCTGTTTCGTTAAAATCCCCCACAATAACTGCCACCGCATTGGATGGAGCATAATACTTGTGGTAGAACTTGAGAATCTCTTCTCTTGGAATTCGTTTCACAGAATCCGCGTCTCCCAGCACTTTCATTCCGTAACTGCTGGCCGGGAACAGTGTATGGCGCAGCAAAGCGCCTTCTTCGTAGGAGGGGCTCATTTTGTCCCGCTGAATTTCCTGAATTACAATAGATTTTTCCTTTGGCACCTTGTTTTCAGGCAAAGTGGAATGGAAAATCATATCCGACTGAATTTCCAGGGCTTTTGCGAAGTTTTCCTTCGAGCAGAGGGTGTAATAGGCAGTGTAATGGTCACCTGTGGATGCATTACTGTAACAACCGGCCCGATCCAGGTCGTCGTAGAGCTGTTTCTGCGTCCGTTTCGTCGTGCCGTTAAACATCAGATGCTCCAACAGATGAGATACCCCGTTATGCTCTTTGTTCTCATACTTCAGCCCCACTTTCATCACAATTGTGGAAGAAATAACCGGGTTTTCTTTCACCGGTATCAAGAGAACGGGCATTCCGTTATTCAATTGAACCCATTTGTATTGAAATGGTGACCCTGGTGATGCCGAAATCGACAGCGCAATCAGAAATACCAGCACAGATATCACAAATTTTTTCAAGTCCCCTCCCGGTAACGAGTGATTATAATCTTTTCAGTCAATTCAGGATAAACGTCACATCCTTACATGTCAACTTTCAAGTGCATAACACCATCGCGATTATCCACCATAAGGTCTGACACCATAAACGCCTTCTTCTTGTTTGCTGTTACAATGGTGATCATTTTCGCACCTCTGTCCACCATCAGCGGGCCATGGAGTTGGCTGATCTCGCGGGCTGTTCCCACAAAAACGCCATCCACGTACACCGCGGCATCCGGATTGTTGATCTGGAAAAAAATCTTCAGAGGTGCCGCCACACGTGTCGGACTCGTTTGCTCAGGCTTTATATGAGACGGAGTAGCTGGCGACACAGGCACTTTATCCCGGCCGGGTTCCATTACCTTGTTCAAGTTCACTTGCTGGCCTGGAGCAACATTAATTGTAACCCGATAGCTGTGAAAGCCGGTTTTTCGTGCCTGTACCTCATGCTTCCCCGGGTTAACAATGAGGAAACGGGGGAAGCCGTCAAACTGGTCTGCTGTGCCAACCACGACTCCATCCAGACTGATTTCCGCATCTTTCGGTTGTATGTTTACATCAATGGCAGACAGGCCCTGTTGCTGATACTGATGACTGTCTGCGTAAATGGCACTGCCAATCAACGCACCCAAAAGAGACAATGCCACGATTCCGTTTGAATCAGAGTCTCCCTGAATAGCAACACTGCCACCGAATCGGCCATTATACGCCCCCACCTGTGTCCCAATCACCGCGTGGTGGCAGGACATGGTGAATATCAGCAGAACCCCGGTCAGGGCCATTCCTGTTCTTGTTTTCATGGAACCCTCCTCATAAAATCAGTTGCCACGAGATATACCATCAAGAAACATGCCAGTATCCTGCCCCACGGAGAGGACAATTACGGTTTGTAGACAAAGGCAAACTTCCCCCGGTTTTTTTCGACAGCTATTCTGTACTCTTCTGAAGTATATTTTCCTGCCAACGATGACCGAAGGGGCAGGATTTGAACCGCAGGCTCCCAATGATAGGGCGTGCCTTCGCCCTTCAGAAAAATCTTTCCCTCCTCCAACGCCCATGCTGAATCGCTGAGTGAAAGACCTTCGGATTTCATGAAAAGACAAAAGTCTTTGAAACGGGCTGCGTCTTCCGGCTTATGAAAATGAAAAGTTTCGGAATAAATGTAAGCATTATGAAAATGGTCCGCCACATTGGTTACAGCCTGATATTTCAACCGTAATGCCATCAGGATGATAGCTGACAATACATCTTTCCCCAATCCCAGTCCCGGATAGTTCTGGCCCGGCAGTCTGGGTTTCTCGTCTGAAAAAGAAGATTTGGGATTCTGTAGACACAGCCATTCTACTTTCAGTACCGGGAAAAGCTCATCCAGAGCAGTCTTGCGAACCAGAAGCTCTGCAATTACACGGTCTTTATCAAAGGGGGGTTCAAAAATCACGAGAAAATGGGAACCATCTTCACGGACCCCGAAACGGATATCTGTCTGCTCATAACCCAGCTCCCTCAGTTTCGCAACAAAACCATATCGTTTTAGTGCCAACCTCAAGCCCTGCTCCGAGTAAAAGCCCAGAAAACGCTTAATATCATCTTCAAATAAATTGCCGAGGCAGAGATCGAAAGAACAGTCTCTGGACAATTCCGCCGAAGTCAGATGACGATAGGTCCAGCGATATTTCAATGGAATTTTAAACATCACACCGTCCCCGCATCACGCATTTGATAAACCGATAGTATAATTTCCATGATTCCTGGCCATATCCACCCCCTGCCAGTATCGCAACGGGACATTTTCGCTCTTTCGCCTGCGACATAACAAAGATGTCCCGCTCCAGCATTCCTTTGTCAGTCAACTCAAAGGTGCCCAGTGTGTCCTGGTAATGGGGGTCTCCACCCGCCACATACACAACAAGTTCCGGTTGAAAACTGTCCATAACTTCCGGCAGGGAATTCTTTAACCCCTGCAGATACATCTTATCATCACTGTGATCCGGCAACCTAACATCAAGATTGGTTTTAGAATCGATAGTATCCCAGTTATCACGGTGAATGGAATAGGTGAAACAACTATCGTCGTCTTGAAACATCAGCGCAGTCCCATTTCCCTGATGGTAATCAAGATCCACAACCAACACTCTCTTTTTCCCGAATTCCTGCTGGAACCGGCGGATACCAATGGCAATATCATTCACCGGACAAAAGCCCTCTCCCTTTCCCGGCTTTGCGTGGTGATAACCGCCACCAAGGTTGAATACCGGTACCTGCTTCTCATACGCGGTCTTCATGGCAAGGATTGTCCCACCGGTGACCCACATAAAAAACTCGATAATATCCGTATCAAAAGGGCTCACATAGTCCAGAAACAGTATCTTACCAAGCAATTGCGGGTCTTTCAGTTTCTCAACATATTCAGGGCTGTGAACCAGGAGAAAATCATCCCAGCTTGCCGGGGCCGGTTCCAGAATTTCTTTTGAATGAACAATTTTCTCCTTTAAAAGCGCATTTCGAATCTTTCTGAATTTCGCACAGTCGAAAGTACTCCGGGGGCCTTTCTCACAGAGACCGAGAAAGTATTCGAAGGAGTAAACGATGTAACTTTTAGGTTGAAAAAAGAGCATATAACCGCCTTACCTGTTTCTCAGTCTCAGAAAATGAGCCGGAATTATCTATAAGATGATTTACGATTTTCTTTTTTTCCTCAATATCCATCTGGGTCGCGATGAACCGCCTTGCGTCCGCTTCAGTCATGTGGTCCCGTTGCATCAGCCGCTGCAATTGGATCGGTTTCGGCGCGTAAACCAGAATCACATCCTTAAACCGTTTGTGACTGCCGGTTTCAATCAGCAATGCCGCATCCACAATCACGAGGGGAGCGGAAGCGTCTTTCACCAGGGCATCCTCCCGTTCAATAATCGCCGGATGAAGAATCCTGTTTAATAGAAGCCTGGCCGATTCGTCTTCAATAATTCGTTTTCGAAGCCGTTTTCGGTCTATACCCCCGTCCCCGCTTCTGATATCCGCACCGAGGCGACTCACCAGTTCTCCGATTATGGGCGAACCCGGCAGGGTCAATTCCCTTGCAATTTTGTCAGCGTCTACAATGAACGCCCCCAACTTCCTGAACATATTGGAAACCACTGATTTCCCGGTTGCAATGCCACCGGTCAAACCGACAACCCTAACTGAGGTCACAGTTTTCATCCCCTTTGTTTCTCAATGCGTCAATCATTTGGCTGGACGCAGAATACGGGTCTGTTTTCCGCCTTGCCAGCTTTAGAACCAAGTTGTTGTACTCGTCTTCTCCCATGGCTTTCTTTGCCTCAGGCAGAATACGGGCATTCAATATATTTTTAAGGCGATAATCCGCCCGTTCCAGTATCGTTTCCTCAGTCGGACCTGCCCTTCCGCTTCTGTAAAGGATTGACAAGACAATATCTTTTAATTCATCTATACCTTCATTCGATATGGCAACGGTACGGACAATTGGAATATTCTTTGAAGAAAGATGATTCAGATATTGAAGCTGGCTTTCCAGTTTTTCAACACCATTTCGGTCTGCCTTATTAACGACAAAAATATCGGCAATTTCCATAATCCCCGCCTTTATGGCCTGAATTTCGTCGCCCAGTCCCGGTACCAGCACCACAAGGCTCATTTCACTTACCCGGATTATTTCAACTTCATCCTGCCCCACACCGACTGTTTCAATGACAATCATGTCCATCCCTGCGGCATCCATGACATCCACAGCATCCATACATGCATGGGTTAATCCGCCCATCGCACCTCTTGTTGCCATGGACCGGACAAAAACCCCCGGTAAGGTGGAAATGTTCCGCATCCGAATCCTGTCTCCCAGTACGGCACCGCCGGAGAAGGGGCTGGTGGGATCCACCGCAATCACGCCCACACGCTTTCCCATTCCGGCTAAACCCGCCACAAGGTGGTTTGTTAAAGTTGATTTTCCTGCTCCGGGAGGCCCGGTAATCCCCAGAATTCGAGCTTTGCCCGTATAGGAATACAAATGGCCCATCAACAGCCTGGCGTTCTCAGTCTCATTTTCAACAACAGAAATTGCCCGGGCCAATGCCCGTTCATCTCCTCTGAGCACCCCCCTGGCCAATTCCTTCATCGCATCCACCTGTTTTCTACCACAATATCAGGGTATGCCCAGCCTTAATCGCGCAATAATTGCCGTGCAATTACAATTCTCTGGATTTCAGAAGTCCCTTCACCGATTGTGCCGAGTTTCGCGTCCCGATAAAATTTTTCAACCGGATAGTCCTTGATGTAACCATAACCACCGAAAATTTGAACCGCTTCATCCGCAACCCGCACGGCAACTTCAGAAGCATAGAGTTTTGCCATCCCGGAAATCTGGTTCACATTTTTCCCTGCATCCCGCATGGAAGCTGCTTGATATACGAGAAGCCTTGCCGCTTCCACCTCAGTTGCCATGTCCGCAAGTTTGAATTGGATTGCCTGAAAAGCCGAAATACTTCGGCCGAATGCCTGCCGTTCTTTGGCGTATTTCACCGCATGATCCAAAGCGCCCTGTGCCATTCCCAGGCAATAAGCCGCAATAGAGATGCGTCCCCCATCCAGGGTAGCCAGCGCATTGATGAATCCTTCACCTTCTTTTCCAAGAAGGTTTTCTGCAGGAACTTCTGCATCCTCAAAAATCAGCTCTGATGTATCACTGGCCCGCATTCCCATCTTGTTTTCTTTTTTTCCGGGATGAAAACCTGGAAAACCCTTCTCCAGAATAAATGCCGATATCCCATGCTTCCCTTTTTCAGGGTCTGTACGCGCCATTACGACGTAGGTATCGGCGTAGGTTCCATGGGTGATAAAGGTCTTGCTGCCATTCAGTATGTATTTATCCCCGACACGCTTTGCTTTTGTCCGTAAACCGCCCGCGTCCGAACCGGAGCTGGACTCGGTCAGTCCCCAGGCACCCAGTGCTCTTCCTTCTGCAAGTGGAATCAGATATTTTTCCTTTTGCGCGTCATTGGCAAATTTTTGAATCTGGCCGGTACAAAGAGAGTTGTGAGCTGCAACTCCAAGGCCGATGCTGCCATCCACACGGGAAATTTCTTCCACAATTGATGCGTATTCTACGTAGCCATAGCCGGCACCACCCCACTTCTCCGGCACAACGATTCCGAGAAAACCAAGCTCACCCATCTGGAGAAACAGGTCTTTCGGGAAAGTCTGTGCTTCGTCCCATTCCATAATGTGGGGCCGAATCTCTTTTTCGGCAAAATCACGTGCCGTCTTACGAAGGAGAAGTTGTTCCTCAGAAAAACCAAAATCCATATCAAGCCCCCTTAATTTTGAGCTGCGACCAGCTTTTTTCCATGAAACTTCTTTGCCCTCCGGTAAAGTGCAATAGATTCCGGGAAGCTGCTCACTGCTTTCTTAAACTGTTCGTCAATTTTCAGAAACCGACGGGCCCCGGCCTCAAGGCCGAACTTTGCGGATAGAATTTCCTGCTCAATTGTTGTCCGGATATATGCGTTGTTCTTCTCAAATTCCTTATCGGTGAACTGAATTTTTTTCTCTTTCAAGAATTTCTTGAAAGCCTTTAGAACATTCTTGTCTGCCTTAAACTCTCTGGAAATATCACTGTGAGTGTTGCTATATGCAATTGCAAATCGGAAAAAAGCAGATGTACGGAACCGGAGATTTATAAGAAAACTGTCCAGCGTACCCATTTCCACTTCCTTATCGGGAGTAATTCCACCCCCGGCATGCACCTTTCTGCCAATCTTTGTTTTGAATATAGGCAGATTCTTCTCTTCTTTTTCAAGCTTCTTATCACTGGGATTGAAGTAGTCGGCAAAAGAGCGTGAATAGTCCCGCTGAATGCATCTGCCAGACGCTGTGTAGTATTTTGCAGTGGTCAATGCCAATGCCTCATCACTCCCGATTTTGAAGACACTCTGCACAAGCCCCTTGCCCCATGAGGTTTTTCCCACAAGGAGTCCCCGATCATTGTCCTGGATGGAGCCCGCAACAATTTCAGAACCGGAAGCGCTGCCCCGGTTAATCAACACAACAATAGGTAACTTTTCAAATCCCAGGTCTTTTTTTGCAAAAAAATCAACCCGGTCTGAAGACGTTCTCCCCTTGATAGAGACCACGAGATCTCCCTTGGGCAGAAAAAGGTCGGAGATGTAAACTGCTGCATTCAATAGCCCGCCAGGGTTATTCCGAAGATCCAGAACCAGCCGTTTCATCCCCTGTTTTTTCAATTTCTGCAGTGCGTCCAGCATTTCCTTTCCGCTCTTTTCACCAAAACTCTTCAGAAGAATATAGCCGGTGTCCCGATCCGCCATGAAGGCATATTCCACTGTTCGTTCAGGAATTTCAGCCCTTTCTACTGTAAAATGAAGAAGCTTCTTCACGCCGGGCCGCTTAATCGTGATGTTAACCCGGGTTCCCTTCTTCCCCCTCAAAAGAGTGACGGCTCCATTTGTATTCATATCCTCGGTGGACTCACCGTTAATTTCATAAATCACATCACCGGACCTGAGTCCGATTCGGGCAGCAGGTGTATTGGCTATGGGAGCCACCACAGTGATTTTTCCATTCCGCATGGAGATAATCATCCCGATGCCGTAAAAGCGGCCGACCTGATCTTCCTGCATCCTGCGATAGTCTTCCCGGTTCATAAAAATTGAATGGGGATCCAGTGTCTTCAACATCCCGCCGATGGAGCCCTCAATGAATTTTTCATAATCGAAAGTTGCCACCGAGTGGGTCCTCAAAAATGCCGACAGGGAAACCAGGCGTCTCAGTCTGGCCTCTTCCGCGGAGGTCGCTGCAATTAATACCAGGCACAAGACTGCAACCATCATCGCTACCGTTGCTTTTTTCATACTCTGCTATGCTCCTTCAACGCCGGGTCATGCTTAAATCAGCCAACCGGGCAATTCCTGATTTTGTCTGCTTTTGAAGAGCTTTCTCCGTGGTTTAAAACTATCAAATGCCCTTCACTCATCTCCTTCAAACAGTCTCTGCCGTAATTGTACCAAAAAAAACCCCCCATTCGGGGGGTGATTTGTATGAAAAATGGAGGTCACTTAAATTCAGATGCAAGGTCGATGCCACAAATCAGCAATAACTCTCCACTATAACTCTAAACTCCTGTTTCCTCAGCATATTCCACATCTAATTTCAGATATTGGTACTTTCAGATAAGACAGACTGCGCCAGTTTTCCTCATCACTATGCCATTGTGGCATGACAAAATAACAGTTTCGCCTTTTTGTCAACGTGCCATTTCTTCCAATCTGCGAATCCTCTCCCCGGTAGCGGGATGAGTGGCAAACAGAGAAGATATCCGTCGCCCGGAAAATGGGTTCACGATGAACATATGGGCAGTCTGGGGAGTCGCCCGTTTCAACGGAACCTGACGGGAAAACTGATCCAGTTTTCGCAGGGCACTGGCGAGGTAAAGGGGATTCCCGGAGAATTTTGCGCCGCCGCTGTCAGCAAGATACTCCCTGGAACGGGAAATGGCCATCTGAATAATCATAGCAGCCAGCGGGGCAATGAACATGGCAATCAACAAGCCGAAGATCCCACCATCATCGTCATTGGAGCCACCGAATCCACCAAAAATCGCACCCCATCGTGCGATACTGGCCAATACCATGATTGCGCCGGAAAATACAGCGGCAATGGTGCCAATGAGAATATCCCTGTGCACCACATGGGCCATCTCATGGCCCAGTACCCCTTTCAATTCATTCCGATCCAGAATCTGGAGTATGCCTTCTGTTACCGCCACTGCCGCGTGGCTGGGATTCCGCCCGGTCGCAAATGCGTTGGGTGATGACTCCGGCACAATGTAAAGCCTTGGCATGGGAATTCCTGCCGCCACGGACAGTTCCTGCACAATGCCGTACAATTCAGGTTGTTCCATCTGGGTTACTTCCCTGGCACGGTATCTCTTCAACACAATTTTGTCCGAAAACCAGTAGGAAAAGAAATTAAGACATGCGGCAAAAACCAGTGCCAGCACCATGCCGCCCTGGCCACCTACCATTCGTCCGATCCACACAAAAAGAAGTGTCATTGCCGTCATCAGAACCATACTCTTAATCCAGTTTGTCATTGAAATCCTCCCTGTTGCAATTTCTCATTCTCCCGGATGACAATATAGCCCATCCGGATGTTTTTTCAATAGCTTCCTGAAAACTTGTCATCGACAATTTTTTTTACCATTGCCAGAGAATCCGCATTTTGAATCAGTGACGCAAAATGGTGGCCAAATTTCATATTTTTCGAAAAATACCAGGTGAATTCCTTGATTCTCCCGAGGAACCGACTCTCCTCAAAATAATCCGAAAAGAGCCGAACAGCTTCCCGGTACACATGAAGGAGAAATTCGCCGTTTATATCCAACTGCTTTCCTGCAATTTCACTGAAAATCCAGGGCTTCTGTACCGCCGCCCGGCCCACCATGACCCCGTCGCAGCCGGTTTCGTCAATCATGCGAAGACAATCTTCCCGCCCCTTTACATCTCCGTTCCCGATCACAGGGACTGCCATCAGGGACTTCATGTAGCCAATATATTCCCAGCGGGAAAGCCGTTTCAGTTTTTCCCCGGTTATACGAGGATGAATCGTTACCGCCGCTACTTCATTTTCTTTCAGAACTAAGGAAAGATCTGTCAGAAAACCCCGATCCGGTACCTTCCCTAAACGGATTTTCACCGTTATCGGAACACTGGACACCGCCTTCATGGCGGACAGAATCTTCCCGACCATATCCAGGTCACTCAACAGATGCGCCCCTGCCTTTCTTTTTTTCGCGATTTCAGGAGCAGGACAGGCAAGGTTCAGATCTACAATATCAGCAGGGCCTTCACAGAGTTTTCGGGTTGCCGCTTCAGCATCTTCCGGACAGGAGGCAAATATCTGGTAGGAAATGGGATGTTCCGCATCGTCACATTGAACGAAGCCTGGACGGTCAAAAAACTCTGCCGGAAGTGTCCTTGCACTGAGCATCTCGGTGAACATCAAGCCCGGCGGGCCGTATTTCCTCACCAGCCGCCTGAACGGCAAATGAGTAATTCCAGCCATCGGGGCCAGAACAAGGGCCGGGCTTATGGCAATATCCGCAATGTCAAAACCCTCTGGAAGTCCCAAAAGGCACCTCTTTTCAGCTTCCGGCAACTACCATCCGTCGAAATCGGACAGATGGTGCCAGAATGGAGGAATCCGGGCGGGCATCCGCCGCAATCCCATCAATCCCCGCCAGCATTTCCTGGAAGGTGCTGGAGATGGTAAATTCACTGACCGGATAGCAGATTTCCCCGTTTTCTACAAAAAAGCCCTCGGCACCACGGGAATAATCCCCGGTTCGGATATCCGCCCCCTGGCCCATTAGTCCGGTTACAAGGATTCCCTTTGGCGTTGCCTTTACAAGGTCATTCACTGTTCCAGTACCCGGTTCTATCACAAAATTGCTGCTGCCCCCGGCACAGCCGTTGGGACACATTCCCAGACGGTTGGCCGCATAAACACCGAGAAGATAATTCTTCAATACCCCTGCATCAACAACGGTAAAGGGCCTGGATCTCACTCCGTCCAGATCAAACAAGCGGGATCCCATTCCCCTTGGCAGAAATGGATTCTCGTGAATACTGAGTATGCCTGTCGCAATGCTGTCGCCAATGGCATTCCGGAGAAAACTTTCTCCACGATACAAGCTTGCCCCACTCAGCGCACGGGAAATTCCGGCAAAAAATGAGCGGGAAGAACTGGAATCAAAAATAATCGTGAATTCGCCTGTCGGTGGCTTCCTGGAACCGATTTGCCCCACTGTTCGGGAGACCGCCTTTGAAGCCACATCTCCCCGCTTTTCCAAATCTTCGAGATGTATAGCGGATGTGGACCAGCCATTTCTCTGTTTTCGTCCGACATTGGCTGAATTACCGACATTGTCTTCAACCGTAAGGGATATTCCCATTGAAAATTCGCTCCCTTCGAACCCCTTTGAAAAATCAAAGGAACAGGCAAAAGCACCTGCAACCCGGGAAGCAGAAACGGCCGCCCCAGCGGAAATCACCCGTTTGTCAAGGGCCAGGGCCTGTTGTTCCAGATCCTTTGCTTCCGCCAGCAACTGATCAACCGTTCTCGTCTCATAGGCATCATCCACCAGATCCAGCTTCGCGTCCGCAGCACCAATCATTTCCTTTTCGGGAATGACATACCACGGGTCCGGTTCCACCACCTGTATCAACTCCCTTACCGACGAAATGAGGAATTCCCTGCCGTCCGGTGAAATATCAGAGCCGCTTGCAGAGGCGGTTCGTCCATCCCTCGAGGCAACGATAGACATGGAAACACTCTCGGAAAAACTGCTGTTCTCCGGTTTTCCATCCCGAACCTCAACTTCCCTCTCCTCCGAAGCACTGACAAAAACCCGCACATATTCAAAATCGGATTTTGCCAGTTGAACCATTTCCGCCGCAATCTCACGGTAACTGTCTTTATTCTCCATTGGCAGAACCTCCCACTGTGAGTTCAGAAATCCGCACCGTCGGAAGCCCGATTCCGACAGGAACACTTTGCCCCTTCCCGCAAACCCAGGTTCCGGTACTCAACCTGAAATCATTTCCCACCATGTCTACACGGTTCAACGCGTCTGGACCGTTCCCGATTAGTGTCAGATTCTTCAGCGGTGATGTAATCTTACCATTTTCAATGAGATATGACTCACTTGGAACAAAAACAAAATCCCCGCTTGCAATGTTCACCTGCCCTCCTGAAAATGCGACGCAATAGACGCCCTTCTTGACACTGGCCACGACCTCATCCGCAGGGGTTTCCCCTTCTGCCATAAAAGTGGCGCGCATCCGGGGAATCGGAGGATACTGGAAAGATTCGCGGCGGCCGTTTCCGGTTCGCTTTAACTTCAATGTATCAGATGTGATCCTGTCGTTCATGAAGTCCTTCAAAACGCCGTTCTCAATCAGTATTGAGCGTTTTGCAGGTGTCAACTCATCATCAAATCCCAGCGCCCCACGATTGGACGGGATAGTGCCGTCATCCACCACCGTGCACAGGGGAGAAGCGACCTGCTCCCCTACCCGGCCGGTGTACGCAGAAGCCTTCTTCCAGATAAAATCGGCTTCCAGGGGATGTCCCACCGATTCATGAATCAAAACACCGGATTCCCCCGCAGCCAGTACCACCGGCATCACTCCGGCAGGGGCGGGCCGGGCATCCAGCATTGTTACCGCCTGTTTTGCAGCCTTTTTCCCGATTGTTTCCGGAGATTCCACCTGTTCAAAAACCTCAAACCCCATCCGCATTCCCACACCACTCCTGCCGAATTGGATGTTGTTTTTTCCTGAAGCCCGGGCTGAAACAGAAAGGGTTACCATGGGGCGGATATCCTCTCCCCACTCGCCTTCACTGTTAAAAATCAAAATTCTGTCAGTGCTGTCTGTCATGCTGATGGTCACCCGATCAATCAGTGGACTTTCGGACCGGGCCGCTTTCAACACACGCCGAACCAGTTCAGCCCGTTGAGACACATCCGTTTTCAACAAGGGGATTTCCTGAGAATACAATTTAAGCGGTAAAATTTCACGCTTTCCGGCAGAAACTGTTTTGCTTTTTCCGCTTCCGGCAATGGCCTCGGCAAAACCGGCTGCACGTATAATGTCATCCGGCTCAAAACTTTCGCAAAACGAATACCCGGTACTTTCCCCATCCACAACCCGGACCCCGGTTCCCGCTGAAACCGACCGTGTGGCTGATTTCAAAATCCCATCTTCCACACGGACAGTGGTCGTGACCCGATACTGGAGAAAAATATCGGAAAATGTCCCCTTACTGATGCGGGAAAATATTCGGGACGCTTCTTCTTTTGAAAAGGGGATCCGACTCTCAATTATCACAATATCTCCAATTTAATTGAGTTCCTGGCTATCGTCTGGATTGCTGTCATAGTGTCTCTATTTAACTGCCTTTGCTTCTGTTAAGAGAATCGCGTATTTATAGCCAAAACCAAAATCCTTGTTTACTTCCACTTTTCCCTTCAATACGACGGTATCACCGGGCTTGAATGTTTCGTCTGTGGTTACAGCAAGGTGATTCTCACCGGAACTGGCATCCTTCAGATGAATCCAGTTTTTCTTCATAATCATCGGCAGGAATTTCGTCACCAGGCCATGGATTTTTACTGTTTTTCCCGCATAATTGCCGGGATTCTTCAACAAATTCTCAATGGGAATGCTGCCATTTACCGGCTTGACACCGGATGCGTCCATTTTGGCATCTTCAGCCATGTGAGCTTTTCCCATCTGATGTGGATTCTCAATCGCATTTATTGCCTGTCCCCCATGGGGATTCTTTGTCATTTTTCCCATCCCCATGCCCATGGGTTGTGAACCATCTCCCATATGGCCTTTTCCATTGACCAGGACATCATCAGCAAAATAAATCACATCAAAGGTCCGCTTCAGAGATTTTACCGGAAATTTCTCCATCTTCATCGGATGAATCAGCTGGGCCGCGTCTCCCTCTTTTACTTCAATGGGCCGGGTTGCGGCCCAGAAGTTACCCGCTTCTCCTTTGATTTCAAGGTATGTGTAGCCACCCCCACTTTTAACAGTTACGACAGTCCCGGAAAAAGGTGCCGTTTCCGCCTTTTTTGCATTCGCTTCCTTGTTTCCACAACTTATCTGACTTACTACTAACAATACAACCATTACCATAAACTTCTTCATTAGCTTATCTCCTTTTTTTTCTGTTATTACAGATGTTATTGCACTTTTCTTACCTATCTAATCAGTTGAGCTATAAATTGCATCTTACTGATTTACAATTTCTTTGTTGCTTTCCTAAGCCACTCAAGATCGTCTCCGGACAATAAGGGAGAAAGACTGTCAAATACAAAGCGATGGTACCGGTTCAGATAGTCCAGTTCCGCGTCTGTCAGCAGGGATTGTTCCACCAGCCTTGTGTCGATGGGGCACACTGTCAAGTTTTCAAAACGGTTGAAAGGCAATTCCTTATCCGGTGCGGTTTCATCCTGCACCACATATACCAGATTCTCTATCCGAATTCCAAATTCTCCCGCAAGATAGAAGCCCGGTTCATTGGAAGTGACCATACCCGGCATGAACGGAACACCGATGCACCGGTAATAAGAAATTGCATGGGGGCCCTCATGCACGTTGAGGTAGGAACCAACTCCATGCCCGGTTCCATGGCCATAGTTCAGGCCCACCTCCCACAAAGGCAACCGGGCAATAGTATCCAACTGTTTCCCCACTGTCCCCACCGGAAACCGGCACATCCCTAAGTCGATATGGCCTTTCAAAACCCGTGTGAACAATTCCTTCTGCTTTTTTGTCGGATTCCCCAGGGTAACTGTCCGGGTAATATCGGTTGTGCCGTCCAGATACTGACCACCCGAGTCCACCAGATAAATCCCATCCGGTTTCAGTTCCACATCGGTTTCAGGCGTCGGGCCATAGTGGATAATGGCTCCGTGGGGACCATAGGAAGAGATAGTCTCAAAGCTCAAACCTGTAAAATGTTCATTTTCGGCCCGAAAACCCGCCAGTTTGTCTGCGGCCGAAATTTCAGTCACACCACCGGCCGGAACGGCTTTCTCAAGCCAGTTCAGGAAACGAACCATTGCGACCCCGTCCCGGACGTGGGCTTTCTTGAACCCTTCCAGCTCCACCTCATTCTTGACTGCCTTCAACAGGGTAATGGGACTGGTGCCCATCTCAACGCTACAATTTCCTTCCAGTTGTTCAGTGACCCATTGACTGGCCGAACCCGAATCCAGCAGGATTCTTCCACCGCCATCAGCCAGCTCTCCCAACGCATCGGCAAATGCTTCATATTCATTAATATTCACTTGCCCGGCAAGATGCGACCGAAGTGATTCCCCTACCTTTTCTCCGTGAACAAAGAGCATGGCGGAATCCATCGTCACAATGGCGTAGGCAATCACAACCGGATTGTATTCGACGTCCGAACCCCGGACATTATAAAGCCAGGCAATGGCATCCAGCATCGTCACCACATGGGCATCCATCCTGCGCAATTTGAGTTCGCGACGGATTTTTTCCAGTTTATCTGCTACCGATTCCCCGGAAAATTCAACAGGATGCACCCGTACCGGTTCTGATGGCACATCCGGCCTATCGGCCCAGATTAAATCCACGAGGTTTTCAGACAGGGAAATCAGCCCGATTCCCGACATTGCCCATGTTTCAGCCATAGCACTGAATTCACCGCTGGTGAACAACCTTGCGTCCACCCCTACCCGCTCTCCACTTGACAGTTGGTCCGTAATCCAGCTGACAATGGAAGGTGTGCCGGAAACACCCTGTTTGAACAGGGTAATCCCGCTGCCTTCAAGCTGGTCTTCTGCCTGGAGAAAATAGCGGGAATCTGTCCAGAGCCCAGCCTTGTCCATCGTCACCACTACATCCCCTGCGGAACCGGTAAACCCGCTGATCCACTCCCTGCGCCGCCAGAAGGCGGGCACATATTCACTCTGATGAGGGTCGGTACTGGGGACGATATAGGCCTGCACCCCGTTTTCCGCCATCAACGACCGTAATTTCCGGAGCCTGTCTTTTATCATTAGCTTCACTCCTGCTTTTCATTGTCATCCAGTATGGTACAACAAAAACATCCGTATGAAACAGTGAAACTGTTTTCATTTCTATTAAAATCAGTTATTCTTAAAAAAATATTTCAGGGAAAACAGGTGTTTTTTGCGTATATTGAACCAGTTTTCGGATATGAGAAACCATTTAGCAAAGAAATCCGTATGATAAATCGTGAATTCCAAACAAGCAGGAGTTTTTATGCCTCAAAATTCAGGGAGGGGAATATGATTAGAAAATTAGGTTCTTTACTGGCGTTGTTTGCGCTTTTTACCATGGCATCTGCCACAATGGCAAAAAAGAAAAAGAAGCCTGTAAAAGAAAAGCAGGCCATTTCATCTAAGATTCTCAGCGGCTTAAAATTCAGAAGTATCGGTCCGGCATTTGCATCAGGACGAATTGCCGATATAGCAGTCAATCCAAGCAACCACAGCCAGTGGTTCATCGGGGTCGCCTCCGGGAACGTATGGAAAACCGATAATGCCGGTGTAAGCTGGAAACCCGTGTTCGACAAGTACGGTGCATGGTCCATCGCCGACGTTGAGATTGATCCCAATAATACCCACGTCATCTGGGTGGGAACCGGCGAATATAACAGCCAGCGTGCCATTGGCTACGGAGATGGGGTTTATCGCTCCCTTGATGGCGGCAAATCATTCAAAAACATGGGGCTGAAGAAATCTGAACATATCGGGCGAATAGCCATTGACCCCCGAAATTCCCACGTCTATGTTGCTGCCCAGGGGCCTCTCTGGGGACCGGGTGGTGAACGGGGCCTCTACAAAAGTACAGACATGGGCAAGACATGGGATCGGATACTGTTCGTCAGCGACAACACCGGGATTACCGATGTAGTACTGGATCCCAGAAACCCCGACACTGTCTATTGCGCAGCATACCAGCGTCGTCGCCGCGTGTTTACCCTCATTGACGGGGGGCCGGAAGGCGCCATTTACAAATCCACCGATGCCGGAAAGACCTGGCGAAAATTGAAATCCGGCCTGCCCTCCGGCGATATCGGCCGCATCGGGCTGGCAATTTCACCGGTCAACCCGGACATCCTCTACGCCATTGTGGAAGCTGAGGGGAAATCCGGCGGTATCTTCTGTTCTACCAACCGGGGCGAAACATGGGAACGGCGCAGTCCTTACATGAGTACAAGCCCCCAGTATTATAACCGACTCTACTGTGACCCTGTGAATGCGGACAAGGTTTATTCCATGGATACCCTCGGGCGCGTCAGTGTGGACGGAGGGAAGACATGGAACGCAATCGGAAACCGCCACCGCCACGTGGACGATCACACGCTATGGGTGGATCCAGGCGATACCCGTCATATCCTCATCGGCTGCGACGGCGGCCTCTATCAATCCTTTGATGCCGGTAAAAACTGGCTTTTTGAGCAAAATCTGCCTGTAACCCAGTTTTACCGGGTATCCTTAGACAACACTAAACCTTTTTACTACGTTTACGGTGGCACCCAGGACAACAACAGTATGGGCGGCCCCTCAAGGACAATCTGTAGAAACGGTATCTTCAACTCCGACTGGTTTGTAACCCAGGGTGGAGACGGATTTGAAAGCCAGGTGGACCCGAAAAATCCCGACATTGTGTACGCTCAGTCCCAATATGGTGGCCTGGCACGCTTTGACCGGAAAAGCGGGGAATCCATCGATATCCAGCCTCAGCCCCCAAAGGGAGAGGCATACCGATGGAACTGGAACGCTCCATTGATTATCAGCCCCCATTCCCCCACCAGACTCTATTTCGCAGCCAACAAGCTGTTCAGAAGTGATGACCGGGGAAACACATGGGAAGTTGTCAGCCCTGACCTGACGCGTCAAATTGACCGAAATACGCTGCCGGTCATGGGACGCATTCAGAGTGTAGATGCCGTTGCCAAAAACGCATCCACATCCTTGTTCGGAAATATCGTGGCACTGGATGAGTCCCCCCTTGTGGAAGGGCTGCTCTACGTCGGCACAGATGACGGCCTGATCCAGATTTCTGAAGACGGTGGAAAGAACTGGCGCAAGGTGGAAAAAATCGGTGGATTGCCTGAACTGAGCTATGTAGATTACCTTCTGGCGTCCAACCATCAGAAGGATACTGTTTTTGCCGCATTCGACACCCGCAAGAACAACGATCTTCGGCCCCACCTCTTCAAAAGCCCGGACAGGGGAAAAACCTGGCAGTCCATCGCCAGAGGCCTGCCGGAAAGAGGCACTGTTTACTGCATTGCTGAAGATCACATAAATTCAAACCTCCTTTTCGTCGGAACCGAATTCGGGCTGTTTGTCACCCTGGACGGTGGAAAGCACTGGGTACAAATGAAAGGTAGCCTGCCCACCACACAAGTACGGGACATTGCAATTAAACGTGGAGAAAATGACCTCGTGTTGGCCACTTTTGGCCGCGGCTTTTACGTTCTGGACGACTACAGCCCCCTTCGCAGGCTCTCAGAACAACTGGTAAAACAGCCATTTGTCCTCTTCCCTGTGAAAGATTCGTGGATGTTCATGGAAAGCAGGGGGAAATCCAACATGGGCGAAACTCACTACGCTGCCAAGAATCCACCGGTGGGCGCGGTGTTCACGTATTACCTGAAGGACAGTATCAAAACACTGAAGCAGATTCGCAAAGCAAAAGAAAAAAAGGCACTCAAAGAAAAGAAACCTGTGCCCTACCCCTCCTGGGATGAACTGAGAAGAGAAGACACTGAAACCGCCCCCTACCTGCTGTTCACTGTCCGTGACAGCGACGGCAACATCGTTCGCCGACTGAAATCGTCGGCTTCTTCCGGCACTCATCGGGTCGTCTGGGATTTCCGCTATCCGGACGTTTCACCTGTTCGAGGCGGCAGTGAAGGGCTCGCAGGAAGATCCCGAAAACAAAATGGAGACAGCGGCATGCTGGCCATGCCGGGTGTATACAGCGTTGAGGCCGCAACGGTTGTCAGGGGCAATATCACTCCACTGAAAGGTAAACAGTCGTTTCAGGCAAAGATTCTGGCCAACACAACACTCCCAGCAGCGGACCGGAAAGAACTCGTGGCATTCCAGCATAAAATTTCCAGTTTGTTACGGGCCGTGCAGGGAACCGGCCAATTACTCAGTGATCTGCAAAAAGAAGTTAAGGCCATGAAAACAGCTGCCTATCGGACACCGGAAGCCAGCAATGAACTGAATCAAAAACTGCAGGCAGTGGAGAAGAAACTGGAATCCCTCAATCGCAGGCTGAACGGTGATAACACCATCTCCAGTCGGAACGCAAACCAGCCGCCATCTATTTCCAGCCGCGTGTATGGCCTGGTGTACAGCCAATGGCGATCCACATCCTCTCCCACAATGACCATGCAAAAGCAATATCGCATTGCCGGTGAACTATTCCAGCCGATACTGGGAAAAATCCGTGAAATTGCCACTAAAGAACTTCCCGACCTGCAAACACAGCTTGAAAACTTGAAAGCGCCCTGGACACCGGGCCGCATTCCAGACTGGAAATTCTAAGGGCTTATTCAGAAAGAAGGAGGGGAATTCCCCTCCTTCTTGCTGAACCAAATAAACATTAACTTTACGACTTATCAATAAATAAAGAAAAGCGGTGATTCCGATATCGCAAATGGGCTATTTTGCGGGATCTTCTGGAAACCTCTCGTAGCCTGCCCCACTTGATTTTCGTCAGCCCGGACACCCTTTTTTCCAATCTGTCCCAGTCGGATAAACGATGAAAATGGGAATAGTCTATGATCATTGAGTCCTTGCTCAATCGCCCATTCTCAACTTTCACTGTAAAATAGAAAAGATGACGCACCACTTTTCCAGTCAATTCGAATTCCTTTTCAGCTGCAAGAAACAGCCTGGATTCAGCACCTTTCCCGCGCTCGAACTCATCCGGTGCCATTGCAGTGGCAAAAAAGAAGGGGTTTCCATCCTCATCATTGACCACAACGCCCACCGTTACGGTTTCCCCTCCCTGCCCCACTTTGTAAGGCCGATCCAGTTCCAGTGATTCCGGAGAATAACCCATGTTGCTCATGAACTGGTGGACCATATAAGCCCGGACAAGCTCAGCATCTTCCGTTATCCTATGGATGGGAAGATTCTGGCGGATTCGGCTGGAATAGCGTACCGTGCCCTTGTCCAGATCCAGCTTTATCAACGCGTCTTCTGTTGAATCAATTTCAGAAACAATCAGCTCTTTCCAATTCATTTATCACCTCTAAATCTGGCTCCATCATACATAATTTTCATGAATTCATCCAGAGAAAAGGGAGAAGAAACAAGGCCGGACAAGGTTGAGGTTGAGGTTAAGTGGAAGGCAAGCTTCAACAAAGAACCGGGAAAGCAGTAACTCTCTTCTTTCATTCACTCGCACTCGCACTTGCACTGCCCGAAGGGCATTTGCCATTTAACACCTGAACACTTAACATCTTTTATCTAACATCCGGCGGACGGCTACGGCCGCCGCCGTCCCCCATCCACCCGTATCACCTGTCCAGTGAGAAAGTCGCTATCAATGAGAAATCGCACCGCCTTTGCTACATCTTCGGGCTTGCCAATTCGCTGCAAGGGAATGGTTTTGACAATTTTCTGTCGTTCCGCCTCGCTGATACCCTCCGGGAGGAGTACCGGGCCGGGCGCTACCACATTTACCTGCACCTTCGGTGCCAGCAACTGAGCCAGCCCCTTCATCAGGGCATGCATCCCGGCGCGGGAAACTGAATAGGGAATATAAGAGGGCCAGATTAGTTCTCCCGCCACATCACCGATCGCAATAATCTTTCCCCCGCCCTTCTTCTTCATCTGTTCCCCAAATACCTGCGCTCCGAAGAACGCCCCCTTCAGGTTTACATCCATAAAATGCTGCCATTGTCCTTCTGTCGTTGTAAAAAACGGCGTTTCTGAAAAAACAGAGGCATTGTGCACCCAGACATCCACCCCCCCACAATATTTCTCAATTTCATCTTTCATCGTAATCCAGGTTTCCCGCAGGGAAATATCTCCAGAAAGTACCGGCGGCCGGTATAAGGCCAATGCCTCAATTTCAGAAGCCGTGGCCGTGGCCGCCTCACCACTTTTGAACGCATGAAGAATCACCGTTGCTCCGAAGCGTGCCAGACTCAATGCAATCACCTTCCCCACACGCTTCGCGCTTCCGGTGATTAAAATCCTGCATCCCTTGATTTCCACCTCTCAGCCCCCTCCTGTACTATGTTTTCTCAATAGTAACATAAAAAGAAAACAGGCCGGATGAGGGGGAAATTGGTGGCATAAATCATTTTTTACCTTGCCAGCAGGCACACCTCAATCCAACCGCTGTCTTCCGTCAAGTCACATGCAACTGCATGTCAAACAACATAACTCTCATCAGCCCAAAAGATGAAATACCGCGAAACCGCTGGCGACACCGATAGCCAACCACACGATTAACTTTAATTCGGCAAATAAATCTTCCATCCCCTCTCCCTGAAACATCGAAATAATGTTTGGTTTAAACCAGAATTTCACACAATTCCAAAATCCCCTGGCATCACCAAACATCGGCTTCCACAAAAGAGCCAGCACAATCACAGCGACAATTACGGCAACGGCTTCCATAGACGATTCTCCCTTTTTCTGATTTTATCCCTCTTTCTCATATCCCTTCAAAAAACCGCTTTCCCCACCGGCCGGCTGATTACGCGGCAATAAAAATGCCGATCCCCATCAAAAGGGGCGTCAGCAGGTTAATCAGTACGTTCAGAATCAGGTAGGGAACAATGCCTTTGGTGTCATCGGCATACTTCACCGCGCCGCGCGCCGCCGCAATCGCCAGCGGAACCGTCGCCAGCCCCAGGAGTGCCCACGCGGGCAGAACAGCCAGCATTACCCCGCCAATGATCGTAAGATACGCCAGCGCCAGAAAAGAAATATACAGCCACGCGGACTTTGGCCTGCCGATCAGAATGGGATAATGGCGGCGGCCCACCTCCCGGTCCGCTTCCATGTCGGGAAACTGGTTCAGCAGCAACAGGTTACTGACCAGAAAAAAGGGCACAAGAGATGCGACAACGGCAGAAAGTGAATAGCTTCCGGCCAGTGCCACGTGGGTACCGATTACTATAATGGAGCCAAAACCGATTCCGGGAGATATCAGGCATAAAAACGGGCTTCGGACAAACCACTTTGAATAGCCCGTCACCATCAAGGCACCCACAACACCCAGCGGAACCAGCACCCACCCTTGAATCCAGATAAAATAAATACCAATCCCAACAGTCAAAGCAAGTGTTAACCAGGCAAGAAACAGCACAAGGCCGGCCCCCGCGGGATTTTCCGGCAGCGTTCCGCTTCCACCGCTGAACGGCGTTTTTGTGGTATTAAAATCCAACCCTGACTTAAAATCCATATATTCGTTAAAAGCATTGACACTGATATGAGCGAAAATACCCCCCAGAATCGCCATAATCGCCTGAAAAAGGGAAAACTCCGCTCCAGTGAAATACGCTGTAGCGACTCCCAGAAATACGCATATCGGCGCCAGAATCACAAACGGTAAGCGCATCGGGCCGAAGATTACAGATATTTTATTCATTATACCTCCTAAATTCCCCTGTTTTGTTCACTATATTATGTCATGGTTCCGGGCAAAACAGGGTGAAAAATATCTGTCAATCATTGACAGGTTCAAGGAGTGGCGTAAGATATAAAAGACAGAATAAAATCCATTCGGAGGCTTTATGAAACAGAAAATTCCGCTTATGATTATAATGCTTTTTCTTTTAATCGGGACAAGCGGTTGCGGGGTTCTGCTGGTTGGCGGTGCAGGAGCCGGTGGCTATTATGTCGGGAAAGACAAACGCCCGGTGAGCCAGATCGCGGAAGACGCCCGGATTACCGCTGAAATTAACAAACTGTACATCGGTGATTCCATCGTATCCGCCAGAAAGGTGGATGTGGACACGTACATGGGTGTGGTGACCCTCTGGGGCAATCTGTCCAGTCAGGAAGCCGTGGACCGGGCAGTTTCCATTGCCGAAAGCGTTAAAGGCGTAATAAAAGTATTTTCAAAGCTGAAAGTCATCCCTGATTGAATGGAAGGCAAGAAAGACAAGGTTAAGTAGAAGACAAGGTTCAGGTTGAGCCCGGATGGGAAAAGACCGGGAAATGTCAACTCCCTGATTTCTCTTACCCCTACCCCCGCGCCGCTTTGCCTGCTGCTTTTTGGCCCGCCCCCCGCCCCTTCCCCGGAGCTGAGGCAGGAA
>Ga0164318_10000257_pt1 | contig 37361 bp, 40 predicted proteins | sample GuaBasSedimGuay9_FD_113734 | JGI IMG/M metagenome (GOLD analysis project Ga0164318, IMG submission 113734) | Subseafloor sediment microbial communities from Guaymas Basin, Gulf of California, Mexico - Guay9, Core 4571-4, 0-3 cm | ecosystem: Environmental > Aquatic > Marine > Hydrothermal vents...
CATAATAATTCCCCCTTTGTTGGCGCAGTTGAGTCTGTGTGTCCTGTGTTGTTTAAGTTGTGCTGGAACATTGACCAGGTGTCGTTGTAGCCGTCTACTTGATACCACATATCTGAGGTTTCTATAGATGTTGCATTTAGCAGTGGTGTGTTGTCATTTGTGTAAGTGTTGTTTTTTGGGAGGTTTATTGTTGCTATTGGGGTTGTTGTATCTATTACGAATTTATAAATCTCGGAGGTGTTCGCTAAAATACTGTCGTTGCAGGTGACTTTCCAGTAATATATTGTTTCGTTCAGGTTTGTCCAGTTGAAAGTATATAATGTTCCGTTCTGGCAGTTTGTTGTTGTGTTTATCAGGGTGGTTGGGTTGATTGTGTTGTCTGCGTAGATGTAGGCTGTCATGTTATCTCCATCAGGGTCTGTGCAAGTCCAGTTTAATAAAATATAATTTGTGTTTATGTAAGAATTGTTGTCCGGGGAGTTTAGGGTTGATTTGTTTGGGGGATTATTTCCATCTCCTGAGTATTCCCAGATTGTTAAATTGTGTTCAGAACCCAAAATTAATGTAAAGTTCAATTCACCGCTGATTTGGGTGAAACTGCAGTTTGAGTTATTGCAATTATTCCCATCATAGATTGCAGTGTAATTAATTGATGTGTTTGGCATCTGCACTGTCAGATTTGTGGAACCTGTACCCCCAAGGTATATAGTTGCATTGTTCAAATTGGTATGCGGTGAAGTTGCTGACAATATAATTACATCTGCATTTGACATTGATTTTATTTCAGGGGTTATTGTATAATCATAAGTTATATTTACATAAGATGGGTGTGTGGAATTTGTTTTCCAGAAGGGGTCTCCAGTATTGCCAGTAATTCCTTCTGTTAATTTTAAAGCGAACCAATACCAACTCATTGCATAATCCATTGTCCAATTCAAATCAGTAAAATTCAGATTAATCCAGGAATAGTTTGTGGCTTCCGCAACAGTCTGATTATAATCTACAATTTTATTATATGAAAGATATTTTTGAACACCTATATAAGAATCTGTGCGTCCTACTTCATACCAGACAGAAATATTTATATCTTTGATTAGGTTTGGAGTAAAAACCAATAAATTATCCGGGGATGCCTGAATCCATTCTAAACAAGTCCAGTTTTCTTCTGTTGCAGGCGGTGTTGAAATCAATGATTTCGCATCACTGTAAACTGGCTGACCATGAACAGGCTCAATACCCCTAAAATAATAATCTGCTTTTCCTGTTGTTGCATTAACAAGAAATGCATAGCTTCTCTTAACGGTATTGTTTTTATTATCTGTTATATTTACCAACAAAGAATAAAGACCTGATCTTGTTACTGTAAAATTTCCTGTAATATTGTTTCCAATTGCTGAAATGTTTACTATTTCTGCTGGTCTTGTAGAAATATCTGATGTGAAATTACTGCATTTAGTTCCGTTTAGATAATAAACAGAAATATTAAATTTAACCAAATCATCCATATTTACAATCTGCGTGTTTACTGAAACATTAATCATTTTGTTTTGAAGATTGTGAAGATATTTATTGGATATATGTGTCTGATTATCACCTCCATCGTAAATGTCATTAAGATTATCCGAGATTATATTGCTTGTTAATGTGTTGTTGTAAGCTGAACTTGTGAGATAACCACCATTCCTATTAGAGTATATAATATTATTGGTTAAATTATTGTAAGCTGAAGTGGTTAGATAAACACCATAATACCAGCTGGTGTTTACAGTATTATCTCTGATATTATTGCTCTCAGAATGATCCGCATAAATACCGTACCTGTTGTTGTACAACTTATTATCAGTTACTTTATTGTTGTCAAAATAAGAAAATTTTAAACCATATCTATTGTTATTCACAATATTTCCTGTAATATTGTTGTTATCACTTAAAACAGCATAAAAACCATTTGTATTTGAATTTAATATATTGTCAACAAAAGTTATATTATTTGAATACGCTGCGTAAAGACTATAACCCCAGTCAGTTAAAGTGCAGTTTTTTATTGTTATATCTACGTTTATCTGAGGATTCCGGTAGATATAGATTCCATGCGCTGAGCCTGTATCAATCCCGTCTATTGTATTTCCCTGGCAGTCAAGTGTGATATTATTTATAGAAATATTCATACAATAAGATAATCCTGAATTTGAAATAGAATTATTTAAATAATAAATTTCTCCAGAAACATTTAAATCTGCGCATGAAGATATATTTATCTCAGCGAATGAAACCTGAATAAACAACACAAAAATCAGGCATGGAATTAAAAAAATTCGTTTCATAATTCAAACCATTTATCGCAAATCAAATCCGCAAAATAGAATAATTCACAATACATAATTAATAGGTCTTTTGTTATTTACGGCTATAAACCTTGCTTAAATATAGAATGAAACCTCATCCAGATTATAAATAAACAAAAAAGAATTCTTTAAAAATCATTATCTAAAATTTAAGAAATAAGCTAATTATGCGGGGGTAGCCAAGTGGTCAAAGGCGCAGGGCTTAGGACTCTGTCTGTTAGTCAGTTCGGGAGTTCGAATAACCTTTATTCATTTTATCTGTGATGGATTAAAGAGAACGAGTATCTCCCCTCCCGCACACCTAAAATTAACCAGCAGATGACTTAAATTATTTTATTTGTAAAGTGTTTATGACAGAAAACAAAATGAAGGAAATTAAAATTGAGAAAATCGTGCTTAATATAGGCACAGGAGAGCCAGGAGAGAAACTGGAGCACGCAAAAACAATTCTTGAGAGAATAACCAATAAAAAGCCGGTTTACTGCAAAACCAAGAAAAGAAGCACTTTTGGTGTTGCAAAAGGCAGAGATATAGGTGTTGTTGTGACAATTAGAGGTAAAGAAACAAAAGAGTTCCTGACAAGGTTTTTTAAGGCAAAAGAAGGAAAATTGAATAAAAGATGCTTTTCAGGAAGAACATTTTCATTTGGAATCTCTGAATATATTGAAATACCTGGAACAGAATATGACCCTAAAATAGGAATTTTCGGGCTTGATGTGTGCGTAACCTTAAAAAGAGCTGGGGGATTCACAGGCAATAAAATAGGTAAAAAACACATGATTTCCTCTGAAGAATCTGTTAATTTTATAAAGGATAATTTTGAGATTGAAATTGTTTAATTATTAACCGCAAAATCACTCTAATTATTTAGGTAAACTAATTATGCTCCTGAAAAGACAAAAATCCGAAATTAATTTAAATCCAATCCAAAGAGGTGGGATTCTGACAAAAGAAGGCAGAGAAGCTCTCATAGAATTCGGAGATGGCTATGCAACTTATGACCTAAGTCCTGGGCTAGAAATAGAAGATATGCCCATAATCAAAAATTTCATTGAAAAAGAATTGCCTGAATTTCTTGAATCTGATATCGCAAAATTTACTCTTGGGGCAAGAGAAGGAATATTTAATGTTATGCACTGCATCACAAAACCCGGGGACACAATAATTGTTGACGGGAATCGGCACTATTCCACAATCACCGCAGCGGAGAGATGCAAGTTAAATATTGTTGAGGTTAAAAATTCAGGGAAACCAGAATACAAAATAAATATTGAGGATTATGAAAACCTGATTAAAAAACACAAACCATCGATGATTTTACTTACCTATCCTGATGGAAATTATGGCAATATTCCGGATGCAAAAAAACTCGGAACAATTGCAAAAAAATATGAAGTTCCTTATTTAATTAATGGGGCTTATTCTGTTGGACGGATGCCAATATCAATGAAAAAACTCGGGGCTGATTTTATAATTGGTTCATGCCACAAATCAATGGCTTCTTCAGGACCCTTGGGTATTTTAGGAGCAAATAAAAAATGGGAAAAAATACTTTTTAAAAAATCAGAATTGGTAAATAAACAAATTGAATTTATTGGTTCTGAATCCAGAGGAACTGCGGTAGCAACATTAATTGCTTCATTCCCAAAAGTAAAAAAAAGAATTGAAAACTGGGATGAAGAAGTCGAAAAAGCAAAATATTTTTCATCTGAAATAGAAAAACTTGGGATAATGCAACTCGGAGAAAAACCTCATAACCATGATTTGCTTTTTTTTGAAGCTCCTGTTTTATATGAAATTTCGCAGAAACATAAAAAGAGAGGTTACTTCCTGCATCAGGAACTTAAGAAAAGAGGCATTTCAGGAATAAAGGCGGGGCTTACAAAAAACTTTAAAATATCCACATATCAACTCACAAAAAAAGAGCTTGATAAAGTTGTGTCTGCTTTTAAAGAAATTATTGATGAAAATTTATAGATATTGAATTTCACCCACCAAAAATAATTTGATTGTCCGATAACAACAAATAAATTAAAAACGTGCTAATTATCTAATTAATCAAGATAAATTATGCCAAAGACATATACATTTAAAAATGATGTGCTTAAAATAGATTGCATGAATTGCATCTATGGTTCATCCGTGGAAGACTTCCCAGAATGTATGAGTGAAGTTATAAATGACTTAATGTCTGTAAAAAACGCAAAATCAACAATTCTTGCAAAAGAAAGAGAATATGAATATGGTTTTGAACAAACTCGAATGCTGCTGGAAATTGCGAAACTCATAGAGAAAATAACGGTAAATAAATGGTTCTCATATAAAAATTTGGTTACAGAAAAATGCGACAGGTGTGTATCTTATAGAACTGATTTTTTAAACAATCTAATATCACAGAAATTAAGAACTGATCCAATTGGGGCTTATGTAATGTTAATCCGAAGAATCAGGCACACAAAAGTGCTTACTGAAAGAACAAAAGGAATATGCCAAGGATGTTATAATCATTATCTAAAAAAAACACTCGGCCCTTTAAAAAAAAGACTTGAAGAAACAACACTTATTAAAAAATCCCTGGACTTTTTGCCGGGCTATAAAATTGGAGATAGATCAATATACCGTCAAATTTTTATTCCTTCAGTCAGACCTAATTTTACTTACACAAAATATCTGGCAACCCCACCAGACAAAGCCGAAATGGTCGACAGTTATCAGGTTAATGATGCAAAAGTTGAAATTTATAAAGTGCCCGGTGAAGTCAGAAGGCTGTATCAATTAATTCCTCTCGAATTCGGACTTGAAGAAAGAGAATATGAATTGCTGGATCGAGCAAAAAGATATATGGCGAGCCACAGACCTCTTGAAAAAGAAGAATTTGCATCCTCGGAAGTGAGAAAAAATTTCTATAATATTGGTCTGGATATGCTCAGGGATTTGGCGGGTTCCGCAAATATTTCAGAAGATAGATTAAAAATTATTGCATCCATCCTTGTAAGATATACCGCCGGAATAGGTATTCTTGAGATAATATTATCGGATGATCATGTCCAGGATGTGTTTGTTAATTCTCCGCCAGGCACCTCCCCGATTTACCTCATCCACAGCAATTATGGTGAATGTTCAACAAATATAGTCCAGACAAAAGAAGATGCGGAATTGCTTGCAACAAGACTTAGATTAAGTTCTGGAAGACCTCTTGACGAAGCCAACCCAGTCCTTGATGCTGAAGCAGATGTTCCTGGGGGAAGGGCAAGGGTTTGTGCCATCATGGAAACTTTATCTCCCGGCGGTCTTGGTTTCGCTCTTAGAAGACACAGAGAAAGACCCTGGACATTCCCTCTTTTCATTTCACAACATATGTTTAATCCTCTTGCCGGAGGATTGTTATGGTTTATCATCGATGGAGGTAGATCAATGCTTATTGGAGGGACCAGAAGTTCTGGAAAATCCTCCTTGCTTGGGTCAATAATATCACAAATAATGAAAAATAAAAGAATTATTTCAGTTGAAGATACTCTTGAACTTCCTCTAACAAAATTCAGGGAACTTGGATTTAATGTAACAAGACTAAAATCAAGGTCGGTTATCACAATGGTTGAAACCGAACTTCCAACAGAAGAAGCATTAAGAGTTTCATTAAGGCTTGGAGATTCCTGTTTGATAATTGGTGAAGTGAGAAGCACAGAAGCATTGGCTCTTTACGAAGCCATGCGTATTGGGGCTATGGCAAATGTTGTTGCAGGAACAATCCACGGTGACAGCGCCTACGGTTTATTTGACAGGGTTGTGAATGACCTTAATGTTCCGCCAACCAGTTTCAAAGCAACCGACCTTGTAGTGATTAACAATACTCTAAAAAGCGCTGATGGTTTGCATTCATTTAGAAGAACAATTGAATTCACAGAAATTAGAAAACACTGGAAAAAAGATCCTTCAGAAGAAAAAGGTTTTGTTGATTTAATGACTTACAACGCAAAAAAAGATGAACTGGAACCGAGTTCAACTCTGCTCGCGGGTGAAAGCGAAATATTGAATTCCATCGCAAGAAATGTTAAAGAATGGAAAGGTAATTGGGATGCGGTATGGAACAATATTAATCTGAGAGCAAAAATTCTGGAAACAATTGTGAAACTTTCCCAGGAAGCAAAAAATCCCGAACTTCTTGAAGCCACCACAATAGTGCAATCAAACTCGCAATTCCATATACTTTCAGAAGATGTGAGGGAAGAAGTAGGATTTATGGACACAGAAGAAATTTACAAAAGATGGCTTGTATGGTTTAAACAACACATAAAAGAACTGACAGAAGCTTAATTTATAACTTAACTTTTGCGGTATAAATACTATTTATGTTGCCAATAATATAGTTTCCAAAAGTTGTGAAGTGGTTCGGGGATTCTTTTAATGATGTTTTTTCTTCCGCCAACTGCGAAGATTCCAGCAATATATCATAGGTTTGATTACAAACGAAAACAAAACCATTGCGGGAATCCCAATATTTGTCTAGGTCTTTGATTTCTAGTTCCTGTGCAGGGTATTTGCGGAATGCATTGAATCATATGGAAATAACTAGGTTTCAAGGCTCAAATCAAACAGGATTATTTTTGTTGGCGGGAAGAGAATGAATGTGTACGAATTTAAGAAAACAATACTCAAAGAAAAATTCAAAGAAATTGAAGTCGGGGATAAAACCTATTGGACATTCACAAAGGTTGTTGACTTAAGCAAACTGAATAAACTCCGTTTGGTTATTTCTTATGACCACAAAAAGTTGGAATGAAATCCAGTATATTTAATTACAAATTGCAATTACTGGAATGCAAAGAGGGTTGTTTATTGTTATTCACTGCGTTTTTCAATAGAGGCTTTTTATAAAGATACGAAACAGAATCTGAGTTTGGGGTGTTGTCAACTGAGGTCGCTTGAAGGAACCAAGAGATACTGGTCTCTTGTGAACTCGGCTTATTCTCTTCTGAAAATGGATATCTGCAAGAGTAAAGTTCATAAGAGTTTGGAATCTGATATGGCTATCGGAACGCAATGTAAAGAAACGAGTAAAGATCTTCTCAAATCCCTTGTGTTGTGGATGTATAGGAATGCGTCAAAGAATATGGGTGTGAATCGGATATTATGGGTATTATTGGGGTGAGGGTTTAAATACCGCAAAAGTTAAATTATAAGTACTATTATGGCAATTAAATTCAAAGACTTTGAAAAACTTGAGATAAAAATAGGGGAAATTTTGTCAGCGGAAAAAGTAGAAGATTCCGATAAACTGCTTAAACTTGAAGTAAATCTTGGTGATGAAAAAAGACAGATTGTGGCCGGAATCGCTGAAAGTTTTGAACCTGAAAATCTAATTGGAAAAGAAATTCCAATTATTGCGAATCTTGAACCTCGAAAAATCCGGGGTGTTGAAAGTCAGGGAATGATTCTTGTAGTTGACGCAAAAGATAAAATGGTTCTATTAAATCCTGAAGAAGAAGTTCCTCCAGGGAGCGTTGTTGGATAATATCCATATATAAATATCTTACAATCTATTGATAAACAATCTAATTATAAAAATATCTGAAATTCCATTTTACAAAAGTCCTGATGAATATCATGCGGGGAGGCATCACTTCGCACTGCGCTTAAGTATTTCTTTCTGGATAAAAAATTCTCCTATCGATAACTGGATAAATTTACTGAACATAATTACGGAAGTTTTAGCCCCCTTATTGCAAAAATATTGCATGATTTCGGATTAAAAGTAATTCTATATAAAAAGATTGTTCCTGAAAAAACATTAATGGAAAAATATGCCTGATTGGAAAATAGCATCTTTTTTGATGAAGATAAAAAACATGATGCAAAATCTATTACTCCTTACTTGAAATATTGTGTTGGTTTTCTCACAAAAAAAGTAGGCTCATATATCAAAATCTTTCAATTAAGAAAATTCAACAATTTTTAGATGAAGGAGTTCTCTTGATTACTTATCTCAACTATTTCAAAATTTATCCCAAAGAAAAAAAGAACCTCCTTCAGGACATGTGGTTGTATTAACAGGACCTGATAAGACCCATATTTATATTCATGAAAATAATCCCTTGCATGCAGAACCAAATAAAAAAATAACAAATAATTTATTTCTTAAAAGTTGGTGTGATGACAAAGAATTTTTTGAAAGTTTAATTGTTTGTAAATCTTAAAATAAAATTTGAGTATAAATATTTTCCAGGAAAAAATAAATTAAAAAGATGCTGGACAAAGCAAAAACCATCAATTTAATCGAGAATAAAATTGTTGAACTTGCTGTGAAGATAAAATTAATAGAATGTGATAATATAAAAAATAGCGGGAATTTCTTATGCACAGATTTATGGATTTTAATTGAATAAATATAATTTATTATGGACAAAAAAATATTTATTAAAGAATTTTTTAAATTGGACTTGAAAAAGATTCTAATACTCTTTATTTTTAATCTCACCACAATATTACGGTTATATATTTTATTTAAACTTGGTGGATATTCCGCTATATGCGACCCTTTACCTTGCCCAGACATAACACTATTTGCACACTGGCTTGCTTATGAAATTGGCTTAACTATAGCCATAATTCTGATATTTATTGATTATATATTTGTAAGTCTAACTAAAACATATCTTGATAAACTAAAAAAATGAAAGGACAATGGTTTATTGTTGCGGCGGTTTTATTTTCATTCTCCCTCTTAAGTGTATTTAATATATTTGAAAGTTATTCGGAAATGGATTTTACTTCTGTTCTAAAAAATGACGAGGATGTAATTTCATCAAATATAATCAGGGAACTGAAACAAATTGAAAAAAATTCAACCAATGCAGGCAATCTTGAAGCTGATGTTTCCGAATTCCTTGAAATGACAGAAGCAAATTTAATCGGTAAAGGCTATTATTTTGAATATAATTTTTCGGCAAGTTCTCCAAACGATTTGAATTACAATCTAACAATTAAAGGGAGAAATATGGAAATAAAATATAAATCATAAATTAATTAAAAATCATAATCTGGAATAAATCCCTTGTTCCAAGAGCAATTCCAAGAAGAATTACTACAAGTTTGAGCCAGTTGCTGAAACCCTTGTCATCCAGATAATTATCTATTGCCTGAATAAGAAGTAAAGAAACCACCAATTTCATTATGAAAAAAATACCTACATTGCCAGCCCATTCAAAGATTAAATTTGGGAGAACATGCTGTTCCAAATGTCCATAAAACTCCATACCAATAAATGTTGAACTTGCGTCCGCCAACTGCGAGAAAATAACGGCTTTATTCCAAAAACTTTTTGTTAATTTTGTAAAATTTCCCAGACCAAACACCAACAGGAAAATCAATAAATCAAGACCTAATATCTGAACCGCGGGCATAAAATTTGAAAAGGGCAATTGCGTGAAAAATATTCCCACAAGAATAAAACCAAATGAAAAGAAATAACTCTGGAAAGGCACCTGGGTTCTCTTTTCAAGGAAACGCGAGAAAATCAGCAAAACCAAAGTAAAAGAAAATATAAACACATAAATCGAAGGAGTAACAAACAACCTGGAAGTTAAAAACCCAGAATCTTTGAGAGCCCTTAAAACAGATCCAAGAAGAATATAAGGCAACAAAGCCAGGGCAAATTTCCCATCAATCTTTATTTTAAGAGGTTTAAAGAATTTATAATAAACTAAAAAAACCGCAGAAACAAAAAGGATTGCGTAAATAAGGGTATTTATCCAGGTATAACCAGAGGCATTAAGGATTAGAGCCACAATATAAGTCTGAAAAATATCATACCACATTATTTAATATGTGAATTTAATTATGAGGGGCACAATATTAATTATTTTATGTTTGATTTCTGTACTATTTATATCCGGTTGCACAGTTAATCCGGAACTTGAAAAAAAATATTTTTCTGTAATTGGTGAAGGGACTATTGAAGAAAAAGAAGTGGAAATACCTGATGTTATTGTTATAGATAACATTAAAATCCCGGCTCTTGCAGGCGGAAAAGTAAAACCAAGCAGAGAAGTGGATATTATTGTTACTTTGAAAAACCGGGATGTTAATAAACCAATTACTTTAACTTATGCGGGCATCTCAGACCCTGGAATTTTTACCTGTATTGATTGCGGAAGGAACGGCGAAACATCAATAAGCCCTGGACAATTAAAAACATTTAGTTTTACTGTAAAAGCTCCTTCTAATGATGGCACAATTGCTTATTCAGGACATCTTGAATTTTCCGCAAAATATAGATATAAATCAACAAGACTTGCCACAATCACATTTATTGGAAAAGATGATTATATGGATTATCTTGAATCCGGGGGAAAGGTTTCTGTTTCTATTATTAATATTCCTTCAGACGGTCCAGTTGAACTTGATTTGGATATCTCAAATATTCACCAGCCTGTTGTTGTGGATGGTGGGGTGATGTCCTCAAAATTACAAAGTAGCGAAAAGAATTCTGAATTAGTAAATAAAATTACGGATTCCTTTTTTGGGAAAATTGTTTTTGCCGCTGATTGTTCTGCGGGAGATACAAATTGGGGTAAAGCCTCAAATTATGGATGTGCTGGTAATGATAAAAGATGTTTTGGCGGAAATTGCATTCAATGTGATGGAAAAATGGTGAATGGGCTTTGCTGGTATGAAGGTCTTAATTCAAATAACGATTGTGATCAAATCTGTTTAAATGAAGGTGGGGTATATAATAATTGTAACTGGGTTGATAGTAACAGTTGTGTGGCTTGTAAAAATTTCCATCCAAGTGCCTCATGTGCTAGCGGAAGCTGGAAATATGCCCCATTTTATGATCCTGTTACAAATTTCTGCCATAATGCCATTCCTGATTGCGGTGCAGAAATACCTGACCCTTTCGATAAAAATTCAGCCAGAATTTGCGCCTGTAATGGGGATAAAATTGTTTCAAGCGACCCAGAAAAATGTTCTTATGAATGCCTAACAATATCTGATTGTCTTGCGAAATTCGGCACTAATGAAGGACAAAAGAATTGCAATATTGGATATATTTGTTGCAATACACCATGTCTTCATGACTGCGTAACAACTTATAGCTGTGCCGCAAAATTAGGCACTAATGAAGGATCTCACGGCTGTACTGGAAGCAATATTTGTTGTAAACCTTTGGGTGATGGTACGGGATGTAAATGTTCTGATGGAACTTCCTGCAATCAATGCACTTCATCTAAGCCACGATATTGTGACTCTACTGGAAATATAATTGACAAATGTGGAACCTGTGAGTGTCCAAGCGATAAACCAAATTGTCAATCAGATGGAAGTTGTACTTCTTCTGGAGGGGGTTCTGGTGGTGGCGGTAATCCTTCATCTTCTTATGAAGATAAAGGAGAACACCAAATTTATATGGAAGTACTTAATAAAGGCAGCGGGGAAATTGATGTAATAGATACAGGAAATCTGGATATTTCCTTTGAGGATATGACTCTTGAAGTGTGTTCAGAAGAATTCGGGGGCGAGGGTTGCGGCGGAACAGCTACATTTAATAATGAACCTATTGTTGTAAGAGGTTCTAATCCTTTTAGGTATTATTTTAGTTTTACCCCAAACACCAATATTATTGGAAGCAACAGCATAACAACCACAAAAAAAGTAGAGATCTCCGCAGAATATATCTATAGGCTGCCTCAAACAATAGAGATCCTAGTTTCACCAAGAGCTGAGATTTAAGGATTAATAATATTTTAAAAGAATCTCAATATACAAACCAATATAAAATTTAAAATAAAAGATAATTATGGAAGAATTCCTTGAAAAAACCTTTATTGCGGTTAAACATGATGGTGTGCAAAGAGGTCTGGTTGGCGAAATTATAAAACGATTTGAACAAAGAGGACTTCGATTATGCGCAATAAAAATGATCCTGCCTGATGAAGAACTTGCGAAAAAACACTATCCATTAACTGAAAAATGGATAAAAAATAATGCTTCAAATACAAGAAAAGCATGGGCAAAAAAAGGAATTGCTCTGGATAAAACTGATGAAGAACTGGCATCACAGGTAAATTCCTGGCTTAAAGGTTATTTGATGGAAGGTCCTGTTGTTGCAATGGTGTGGGAAGGTATGCACGCAATAGAAATTGGAAGAAAACTTGTCGGAGCTGCAAATACAAAAGAAGCTCCGCCTGGAACAATAAGAGGAGATTTCACTGTAGATTCTTATGAAATTGCGGACAAAAAACAGAGACCTGTAAGAAATATTATTCATGCCTCAGGAAATATTGAAGAATCTAATAATGAGGTTCACTTATGGTTTAAACCAGAAGAAATTCAGGAATGGACAAAAAAAGAATGGGATATAATGCATTAAGATGAAATTATTATTTTTAGGATCCCCTGGCGTTGGAAAAGGAACTTATGCTCAAGTAATTACTGAAGCACTTAATATACCTCATATATCTACAGGAGATTTGTTAAGAAATGAAACGCAAAAAGACACTGGATTAGGAAAAAAAATAGAAGAAACAATGAATCAAGGCGGATTGGTTTCTGATGAAATATTGATTCAATTAATTAAAACCAGAATTAAAGATAAAGATTGTGAAAATGGATTTATTCTGGATGGATTTCCGCGAACAAAAAATCAGGCTGAAAATTTAGAGAAATTAACTGGAATAACCCATGTGCTTAATTTCAAAGCAAATGATGAAGTGATTATTGAAAGATTATCGGGGAGAATTGTGTGCAAAAAATGCAAAACAATATTTCACAAAACAGGTAATAAACCAAAAATTGAAAATATCTGCGATAAATGCGGTTCAGAGTTGCATCAACGTGAAGATGACAAACCGGATTCCGTTAAAAAAAGATTAAAAATATACAAAGAAAAAACAGAGCCTTTGATAGCCCATTATGACAGCAAAGGATTATTAGTGGAAATAACCATAAACAAACCAATAAGCGAAATAAGAGATAAGGTTATTTTAAAAATAAAATCTTATCTCGAAGGCAAGACTGATAAAATTGGGGAAATTAAATAGAATTAATTTGGTCATTAATATAAATTACAGAACTAATCAACCTATTTAAAATTTTCATTATCTTTTTATGGTAACTAAAAATGAAATTATGGATTTAATGACGGGTCAATATCATAATTTAACTGTTGGTGATTAATACCCAACCACACTTAAAACTGATTATATAGAATTAAAAATTCTTCCGAAAGGTTCAATAATGAAAGACCTTAAAAATATTTTCAAGTTAAAATGTAAAAAACCTGTTGAAGATTATGAAGTAAGGGACATTCAGATAAAGGGCTTATCTTTGGATGAAAAAGATATGTATCCGGTTAATATATATTCTACTTTCTCTGTTAATGAATCATTTGATCCAAATCTGCTTTTACCTGCTACCGATTCTATGACCGACATACAGAGATATTTAAAAGATTACGAACCAAAAAGCAGATAATAACCAACTACAAAATTCATCTATTGTTCTTCTAAAAAATTTATCATATTTTTTATTAATCCATTTACCCCTCCTTTTTTGAAATTTCCGTGTCCCGGCAACAGAAGTTCTGTATCCAGTTTCTGTAATTTCTTCAGGGAGTTTATTAATTCGGTTTCATTGCCTCCTGTTAAATCCGCCCTCCCAACAGAATCAGAGAATAAAGTATCACCGGAAATCAATATTTTCTTTTTAGGTTCATATAGACAGATACTTCCCTTGGTATGTCCTGGGGTATGAATTACTCTAAAAGAATAATTTTTAGTTTTGATTATCTCTCCGTCTTTTAATTTTCTATCAATTTTGGAAGAAATAAAATTATTCCCGAAAAGTTCATAAAAAGTATTCTTCCCTGTTTCAATATTTTCAGCATCTATTTCAAGAGCATAAACATCCGCATTAGTCAATTTTTTAAACAAATTATTTCCCCCTATATGGTCATAATGGCAATGCGTGTTCAAGATGATTTTTATTTTTTCTGGTTGCAATCCCGCTTCCTTTATCTCTCCAATAATTCTTTCAAAAGAAATCCCAAGACCTGTGTCAACAAGCAACTGGTTATCCATCAAATAAAGATTGCTTGAATTTCCGATCCCATCAAACAAAAAAATATTATCGGCAATTCTCATTTTATTAAACGCATATTTTTATAATCACCTCTTCAAAACCATCTCCAGATAATACCAAAATAGTTTTCATATTGCAGAAATCCCCTCCCGCAGTATCAGGAAGTTCAACAAAAAATTCCTCATAAATTGGAGTTGAAATATCTTCTGAAAGAAAATCATTAAATGCTGTTATCTCGCAGGTTTCTTTGTTTATTCTTGCCTGGGTGGAATAAAGATAAAATTTGCTGTTTGAAACATTTGCAATAAATCCTTCCAAATCAGAATCAAAACAGACAACTTCATTATCCTCATCCAGAATTAAATCAATATCATAATCAGAAAGATTGACAAATTCATTTGTTGAATTTCCTGAAACCACAATAATTTTTTTTAAAACTTCCTCCCTTTGCATTGAATTAAACAGGTATTCTGTTTTTAACTCAGACACCTGCAACAGTTCATTCTGGGTTTTATAAGAAATCTCCGAATCAAAATAATAGAAAACCGAAGCAAATGCAAAAACAAACAGAGAAGTCGCAATTGCAAAATCTATGTATATATCGCCTTTCATAATAGTTCTTGATAAGATATTAATTAATAATTATTTCAAGATTGATTCAAAACCATGAATTAAATGTCTGTTAAAAAATTAATTTAATTCCCTAATAATTGCTTTGGAAGAACCTAAAACCACCACATTCTCAAAATTTAATTTCTTTACAAGTCCAAGGTCATAAGTTGCAACAGGCCATTTATATTTTTTGCCCGCTTCGATTATTGATTTATCCGCAATTTTTTCTTTTGTCTCAATAACTTTTACGCTATCAATCATCTCACTTAAAATTTTGTCTTTTTTCTCTTCTGAAAATTTCTTCACTTCAACCAGACAAGGTCTCGTAATCGCGAGTTCATTTGTGCTGAAAAAAAGTTTCAGTTTTTTGTACTCCAAAAATACATTTGTATCCACCAATATCATAATTTAAAATTTCACCTTTTTCAAATCTTTTGCAACAAAAATATTTTTATATTTTTTGACTTTTTTCTCAAGTTCAGTCTGGCTTAAATATTTCCTTCCAATATGGGTAAGATATATTTTCTCAGCCGAGGTTCTAAATTTCAGAACATCCTGCAAACAGGAATGCTGTTTATGTTTAATATCCTTCTTGTCAAAATAAGTGCATTCATGAACTAGAATGCAGTCTTTACAGAAATTTTCCATTTTTTTCAGGTAAATTGTATCTCCAGAATAAACAAATTTTTTCCCTGTAACCACATAAGAAACATCCTTTAGTTTTATCAATTTTTTATCCTTTTTAATTTTAGTATTTTCTTTCAAATCCTTGCATTCCTGCCCGGTCAATTTTAATTTCTTGATTATTTTTTTATCCAGTTTTATTTTATCTTTCTCTTTGAATCTGTAAGCCACCGCAGGAATTGTGTGTTTGACTGGCATGGACTCGACAATTAGCTCATCATCCTCAAACACAATCCCTTTTTTTCCTGAATCGACAAAATTTATCTTAAATGAAAAATTGAAAAATTTCAAAAGTTGTGGTCCAATTTTATCCGCTCCAGGTCCCGCAATTAATAATTCTTTTTCTCTCTTCTCAAAACTCATAGACATCAACAAACCAAACATTCCAAGAAAATGGTCGGCGTGCCAGTGAGATATAAAAATATTATCTATTAACATGAAATTTATTTTTGATTTCTGCAACTGGATTTGCGCTCCTTCCCCGCAATCAAAAAGCATTGAATGAGCATTTTTTGACTGGTGCAGCAAATGCACTCCTGGATGGTTTCTTCTTAAAGTTGGGACTGCGGTCCCGGTCCCTAGAAAAGTTAATTCTATGGTTGCCATAAATTAATAGATTATTAACTTATGGAAAATCCGATTGTAAAAACAGATAAAAGAGAATTAAAAAGCGGAATCACCCGTTATTTAAAAAATTTTGGGTGTATTGTTGAAGAAGAACAACTTGAAATAGGGGATTATATCCTATCTGACCGAACTGCAATTGAAAGAAAGAGTTTCTCTGATTTAATCTCCTCCATTCAGGACTTGCGATTATTCTCGCAATTAAAACATTTATGCAAATTTGAAAAACCTATTTTGCTGGTTGAAGGATTTGAATATTTTGGAAACCTGAATAATAATTCCCTTTTTGGCGCGCTTGCCAGCATAATTCTCGATTTTGGTGTTCCGGTAATCTGGACAAAAGATAAAAGAGACAGCGCCAACTTTATTTATTCTGCGGCAAAAAGAGAACAATTTAAAAATAACCGGGAAATTGCAATAAGAATCAGGAAGAGATCAAAAAATCTTGAAGACGAACAGAAATATTTAATTGCAGGACTTCCGTCAGTAAGTTCAGTTCTCGCAAAAAGACTTCTTGAAAAATTCAAAACACCCCACAAAATATTTCATGCAAAAAAAGAAAAATTAATTGAAGTAAAAGGTATGGGCGAAAAAAAAGCCCAGAGGATTATTGATGTTCTTGAAACAAAAGTTGCTGATTAATTTCAAATAAAGGAAAATATTTCTTAAGGTAATTCATTTGATTCAACATTTCTTATTTATTCCAACCACTCTTTCCTGGCAATCTTTTCAGGCAAGTAAGTTTCGGTTATAAAACTTATATCTTTTGCGCTCAGGGCTTCAAGTTCAAGTTTGACTCCTTTCTCAACCATATGATTGAGTTCGTCCCTCCAGCTCTTTTTGTGGAACCATTTATAATTAAGAATTTCCTTTATCCTCTTTTTATCCCCTTCATTCAATTTAATCGTTACCTCTTTTGGAAGATTATATTTATCCTGATCAAAAGAACTCAATCCAATGAACTTTGCATCAGGCACAGCCATCCTCACAGATTCATAGGCGAGATTTATTGAACCCTGTTTAACAACAGAGTAAATATAAAACCCCCAAGGATCATTGTCCACAAGCACATATATAGGCAATTTCAATTCATCATGCATTCTTCTCAATAATCTCCTTACGCCTCTCGGAGGCTGACCTCCGCCATGAATAATCATACAATTGTGTTTCTCCCAGAATTTATCCTCATTGAAACGACCCCACACAGTATCTTTTTCTATAAATAATATAAATTTAGCGTCGCATTTTTTAAATTTAATTATGTCAGCTTCCACTATGGAAGGCACAGCCCAGCCGCCGGAACCCATTTTTCTTAAATCAATCTCATCTCCGGAATCCTCTATTGTGAGATTGCCAATCATCACCCCTTTGCTATTTGCCCTTAAATGCAACTCTTCTCTCAAAGCATTTATACTAACCTCCACATCTTCAATTATTGGGTCTGACTCAACCTGGTCCTCAAAAGTGTTTTCTTTGGAATCGCCTATAGTGTGTTTAGTATTATAATACAAACTCCTTATTGATGTTGTCTTTCCAGATTTTACCAAATTCTGACAGGCATCCGCAACAATTAAAGTCTGCATAAATTTTCTTGCCTGATCAATGCTGAAAAAATTCCTTTTTTGCGTTTTATTTCCCAAAGTAATCAACTGCTCTTTTTCATCAAAAAGCACATTGCTCAATGTTCTTATGATTATATCTAAAGACAATTCATTGCCTTTTTCCAAATCCTTTAAAACTTCGTTTCCATACATATCTCTTAATTTTTTAATTATTAAATCCGACTTTTCTTTAGATATCATATTATTCATTCCTTTTTACAACCTCCTTCTTAATCAAGGCCATAATATATTCTTTATTTTTACCTGTTAAATTTGCAATTGACTGGGCAACTTCCTCGCTGTACCTGTCAAATATTTTCCTCCTTCTCTCCTTTGCGTATTTTCTCTGTTCAGCGGAAATATAACTTCCTAGTTTTCTCCCTATATCCAACAAACCTAGTTTAATTTCTTTGATAATCTCATCATAAGAAGCAATAGCTTGTTTACCCTCTGAAATAAATGGAACCCACACAGATTCCACATCAACAAGAATAACCATTGGTCCCACAGGCAGACTGCCGCCTGGTTGAGATAAACCATATCTTTTCCATTGTGTTTTTGCGACGGCCTTGTAAATTCCGCATTCAGATTGCTGGTAAAATAAAGGAACTTTATTTGCAAATCTTATTAAGGTTATCTGTTTATCAGAAGGAAGTTCTTTTGAATAAACTAAACCCACTTCTACCTGAAAAGGTATTGAATTATAAACTGCCACAGGTCTTGTGCATGCGGCAACAAAATCCGCATTATATTCTTTGTTAAGTCCCTTAATGATATTATCTTCCCCTATTGGAGATAAACAGTCTGTTGGAGGTCTCTGCAATTTTACCTGTTGCATTGCTTCCATCAAATCTGAAGATTTGTCTCTTGCAATGGCATTTGGTCTTGTATGTGGATCCAATTTTGACAACTTGCATATGTCTTTTGCGCCTATGCTACCAACCTTTGAAAAATCATTCATAAGAAATGATTGAACTGTTTTTGAATTTGTCCTTACCAGCATTTTCATCAAAGTCCCGAGTTCAACTCCATGAGGGTGTGGCGCAACTTTCTTTGGTTTCTTTGGCAATTTATCAGTAACTCTTTTAAATATTATTTTCTTTTTCTCAGGATTGACAAATATGATCTGTGCATGAGGGTTTGCAATAGCCGTATATTTTATATAATCATAAGGTCCCTTGGTTTTTCTGAAAAGACCTTTTAATTTCATTGTTATTTTTGTTCCATGATCTTTCACAGTTTCGAGTTTTTTCTCATCTTCAATCACAGGCATATTGGTTGCAGTGTCTATGGACAGTTTGCAAGAATAATGAACTTTGCCTTTTACCTTGGATTCTATGGCTGCTGGTTCTCCAGTTGTTAACTGCGAATATAAAATGGAAGCGGAAATTCCAATTCCCTGTTGTCCCCTTGACTGCATCCCAGCTTCCCCAAGTGATTTAAATTTAGACCCAAATAAAAGTTTTCCAAAAACATCTTTTACATATTTCTCCTCAATCCCCGGACCATTGTCTTCAACACTCAATTGAAATATATCTTTTTCAGTATTTTTGATTTTAACAATAATATGCGGCAAAATATTGGCTTCTTCGCAGGCATCCAAAGAATTATCAACTGCTTCTTTAAGAACTGTTATAAGTGCCTTTGTGGGGCTGTCAAATCCCAATAAATGCTTGTTTTTCTCAAAAAACTCCGAGATTGCAACCGCCTTATACTCCGCCATTATATTATTTCAGAGAAAGTTTTAAAAGTGGTGTGATTGAAAAATAAAGTTTCTGCTCAAAAATAGTTATATAATTACCAAATAAAGTAATTATGGATTTGAAATCTATTAAAGAATTTTTTAAATTCACAACAAACAAAATAATCTTTTTTTGATGTTTCTGATTACTTTTTGGATTATTCCAGTTTCACCAACCATAAATCATCTTTTTGGATTTTTATGTCCTATAATAGCATATCCATTAAGCTGTCTCCTTGCAGACAATGCTGAAAGAAGTTTAATAATTATCTTAATAAGCCTATTCTTAATTTATTTCATTCCAATAATTATATATAATTCATATTATGAACCAAATATCGGTAATTATGGGGGAGATTTAAAAATAAAAAAATTTATTGAGAACTGTGAAGGTTATTGTAAAAAAGATTTAAGTCTTAAATATTGCACTAATTATTTTAAAAAAAATAATCTGATCGTAAAAATTGATTGGGGTGAAGGTGGGGGAGAAAATGAATTAATAAAATTAGGTATAAAACAATGGAATGTCTGTGAACCTAAACATATTTCTTTGACTTTTTGAGATTTTCTACTTCTTCTTTCTTAAGCCCGCAAATTTCTCCTTCAACAACAATATTTATTTATAGATATTTTAAATTATGGTAAACATATCCAAAATTACAAAAGAAATAAAAACAAAAAATTCTCTCTTGAATTTGAAAGAGAACTTCTTGAATTGCTAAACAAAAAGATGCCGGGGATTAATAGATTGAGAATTAATTTTAATTCAAATAGAAATTTAAAACATTTTATATATCTTAAACGAAAATTTCCTTTATTTAATGACTATCTCATCAACCTTAAAAAAATATGAAGCTTGTCCAAATCCAACTCTCTGCATACTTATGATCTGACTAATAAAAAAAATATGCCTGTTTTTTACAGAAAATTGACTAAAAAATATTCCATCTAAATATTTATCTAAAAAATGGAAAAAATGAAGATGGTATAAAAATATATGAATCTTTGTTAAAAAATGGAAGGCCTGGAATTAATCAAAAAAATTTGGTTGATGAATTAAATATCCTATTAAAAATCCCTATTTTGAATTGAAGGATTATGAAAATGAAACAGATGCTTATTCCAACAGGAATATTAAAAAACAGGATTAATAACAAACGATGCTATTAAATGTCTTGAGGATTTTAAAGGCAAAACATTTCCATTTCTAAGGACTATTTGTTTGCAGATAAAACCAAAGATAAATATTTTAGAGGTTGGTGCTGGTATTCTTTCTATTGCATCAATTCTTGCGGAAGCGAAAAAAGTTGCTGGTGTTGAATTAAATCCAATAACCTATATTTTAACGGATATAATTATCAAAGATATGGAAGAAAACAAAATCTTGCCCAAAAATTCAATAGAACTTCTGTGGGGCGATACATTAATATTTAGCACAGAAGAATATAAAGAATTCAAATGAAAAACATTTGATGCAATAATCTCAGAAAATATTTATACTGGAATGTTTTTTGAACTTCAAATGAAAATGTTAGATCATATATTAAAAAATTGTTTAAATGTGAAAAAAGATTGGCAGATGGTTTTTAGCGTAAATGAAAATTGTGATTCAATTTTAAATATAACCAAAAAGTTACACGAAAAAAATTTAAGAAAGTTCAAAAAAAGAAATAACTGCAAACAACCAATTAATTTGAGCCAAATGGGGGATTTTGAGATAACTGGAAGTTATGGTTTTGAAACTGGTTACGAAAAAATCTGGTTATCTACAACAGAGTATATAAATCTAAAAGGTTGTGGTATTTAAGTTATTTTTTCGTATTTCTTAAATTCTATCTAAAGCAACAACAATCCAAAAAATCCCCCAAAATAATACAAAAAAAGCAAAGTGAGGGGGAATACCATTGTGAACCTGACTCCTTCCTGAACATCAACATATTTTTTCGTCTTTTTGAGTTTTTCTACTTCTTCTTTCTTAAGCCCGCAAATTTCTCCCCCAACAAGAACATCCCCTTCTCTCAGTTCAGAAACTTTTATCTTTCTCTTCATACCTTTCTCAACAACTTTTGTATAAACATATATTAAAGGGAACCATCCGACCATGAAAAAGAACTGCATATAATAAGAAATTAAAACGCAGGCAAAGATAAATCCAAAATATATCAAAAGGTGTTTCTTAATTTCAGAAACAAAAATCTCCCTTACTTTCTTATTTATAACCCCATATCCAATTATATAAATCATGGAATAAACCCCCCCAACGATCAGAACATTAAACACAAATGAAATTGGATAAAGCAAAAAAGGGGTTGGGAGGAAAGGTGTGAGAAAACCAATACCTCCAAGAACCCAGGCATCACCATCACCCCAGACTTTTAACTGATACAATAATAGTCCGAGAGCCAAAAAAAAGGAACCAATTAAAATTGAATTTAAGAAAAATGCAAAGTTTCCGCTCATCAAAGAAACTATGAACCAGTAAAATAATCCAAAAGAAATTAAAATAGCAGGAACCTCTTCATGAACATCTGAAGTCTTCAAATCGTATAATCCCGCATATAAGGTTATCAAAAAACATAAGATAAACGAAAAAAATATGAAAGACATTTCTATCATTAATTAATTAAATTTTATAAAATTAAGGTATAATTTAGAATTTTAGTTAGATTATTATGCTCAAACACTTAGCAATTATACCCGACGGAAACCGCAGATACGCAAAAAAAGCAAAAATTCAGATGAGAAATAATTATAAGAATTCTATTGAGAAAACTTTTGATATTGTGGGATGGTGTGTTGAATCAAAAATATCTGTTTTAACAATATGGGGATTTTCAACAGAGAACTGGAAAAGGTCAAATTCAGAGAAAAAAGTTTTATTCAAGTTATTTGAAGAAAAAGCAACAGAACTCCTTTTAGATGAAAGACTTGTAACCGGAGGAATACAGATAAAAGTGATTGGTGATAAAAAACAGTTTTCAAAAAAACTTCAAAGCCTGTTTTGCGATATAGAAGAAAAAACAAAAAAGAATAAAAAATTAAAATTAAATCTACTTCTTAATTATGGGGGAAGATATGAAATATTATCTGCGATAAATAATCTACTTAAAGAAAGCAAAAAGAATGTGGATGAAAAAACATTTAAGAAGTATTTGTGGTTGTCTGAAGAACCTGATTTAATAATTAGAACCTCAGGGGAACACAGGCTTAGCGGACTGCTTCCTTTCCAGTCTGTTTATTCTGAACTTTATTTTGAGCCAAAATATTTCCCTGAATTTGAGAAAAAAGATTTTAACAAAGCAATAAAAAGTTTCAATAATCAATCAAGGAGATTTGGAAAATAGATTCAACTGGATTTAGAAATAATTTTTATAACTGCTGTAATCTTCATCATTAAAACAAACAAAAATTATTTTTTCCAAATCTGATAATTTAACTATTTTTTCTTCTCAATTAATCTTATAACATTTATTGACAAAGTCAGTGGAATTGAAACCACAGCCTCAAGCAATTCTATAGTTACTTCTTTCTTTGCATCATTAAGTCTTGTGATTTTTCCTTTTTCTCCTTTAAAAGGTCCGCTCAAAACTTCAATAACATCACCAATATTCAATTCAATGGCTTTTTGTTCTCTTACAAGATATCTTTTTAATTCAGCCACAGTAACAGGTTTTTTGATAATACCTCTTACATGAGGAGCTCCGTATATAGCCCTGTTTATATCCTCCTCTTCACCTTCAAGGAATAAATAGCCTTTCAACTCTTCAAGATAAATTATTGATTTTAAATCCAATTCTCTTAATTTTACCTCTTTTGCTATGTAATCAAGAGCCATTCTCTCCCTGCCGATTACCACTCTTATTGGTGTTATCATAATATAGAAAGTTTTTAAAAAAGGGATAAGATTTAACCAATTAAATTATAGTTTCACTCAAAAAACTTCCTCATAGCCGGGTTCATATCTTCCATATACTGAGTAGACAATCTCTCATAAAAATTATGCAAAATCATCACAGTAAGCAAAATTCCAGTTCCTGTTCCCAAAGCTCCTGTAATATCTGCAAGTGCTGCAAGAAGACCAACCGCAATTCCGCCCATCACAGTAAGAGGATAAATATATTTGCTCAATACTTTCACTAAAACCCTTCGATCCTTCCTAAACCCTGGAATCTGCATCCCAACCCCTGAAATCTGGTCTGCAACAGCTCCAGGACCCATATTTGCGGTTTCCACCCAGAATAAAGCAAATACAACACAAAGAATTGAAAGGAATGCTATATAAGTAATTATCCTCACAGGATCAACTGGACCAAGACCAAACAAAGCATTCTGAAGAGTGTTGTGGGGAGCTGATAAATAATAACCAAGACCACTCACAGCATGCCCGTTATCACCATATTCCCCAAGAATTCCAATACCTTTGCTGTCAAGCATAGCACCCATCATAGTCACATTAATAAGAAAAGCGGCTGCAAGAATTACCGGAAGGTTTGAAGTATAAAAGAAATTTAAAGGCCACCTTCTTCCAAAACCTCTTAATTGAGACAAAGCCAAAGGAATCTCCACTTTAATTGATTGCACATACAAACAGATTGCAAAAATTGCAAAGGTTGCAATAATTGTGGTCATAGCCATTCCAATTAAAGTGAAGTTTGCAGTTGAAAAACCATATAATATCTGCGGAATCGCGCCTGCAGGAGTTTCTCCAAAAGGCGAGAAAAGTCCTATAAAAATTACTCTTGAAACACCTGCGGCAATAAACAAAGAAACGCCCGAACCAATACCCCATTTAGTTATAACTTCGTCTAAAAACAGAATTATCAATCCACCTAAAGCAATCTGGAAAGCCACTATAGGGATTAAAGCCGGAATCTGGGCAGGAACAGCCCCAAACATAACAAATGCAAAACCTTCCACAAAACATAAAAATATTGTAAGCAATTTCTGAGTTCCCTGGAATTTTGCCCTCCCCTCCATGGAATTCATATCCCAAGTCAATATTTTTGAACCAACTAAAACCTGAAGTAAAATCGAAGAAGTGACAATTGGACCAATACCTAAAGTTGCAAGAGTCCCAAATTCAGAACCCATCAATACAGAAATCTGCCTGAATCTTTCATAAACGCCAGGCATGGCCCCAAAAACATGAATTCCGCCCATCAAGAAGAATAATAAAAGTGAAACGCCCGTCCATTTTAATCTATCCTTAAAATTCAATCTTGATTTCGGGTTAATAACCCCAGGTAATTTATTTAACAAGTTCATTAAATTATTCGGTTAAAATTAATAATTACTGAGATATTTGTTATTTTGTGTTTTCTTTGGTTTTTGGGTTTTTTGTTTCTTTTGCTGGTTTATCTTTCTTATCTTCTTTGGATTTAACGTCTTTAACAGGTTTATCTTTCTTGTCTTCTTTGTCTTCAGGCTTAAATTCTTTATTGTTTTTGATTGCATCTTCTTTAACTTTTCTTCCAGATTCGATTTTTCCCCCGGCTTTCTTTATTTTCTCTTCTGCCTGTTTACTCCACTTATTTACAATTATTTCCAGTTTTTTTGTAGTTTCGCCGTTTCCAAGCAATTTTGTGTAACCGGCTTCTTTTAAATTGATTCTGGTTTCTTTGAAAGACCCCAAATCCTTTATGTTTATTACAGCACCTTCTGATTTTTTCTTTAAGTTTATATGAACAAAATGTTCCGGCATTTCCTTCCAAACCTTGAATTTATTGTGTTTTTTTGAACCTGCTAATCCGCAACCTCCTTTTGAACCATGACCTCTGTGCTTTTTCTTAGAACCATATCCAAAGGATTTCTGCCCATGCATCTTCTTGGTTGTTGTCTTTCCCATAAGGTTTTCTCTTTAAAAAAAAGAAATACCCTATTATTGGGGTATCGGATAAGGGTGTTTTTTGGGTTATTCGATATTTTTCATTTAACCTCAAAAAACCTCTGCAAATAAGCTTCTGCCAAACCCCTGTATTTTCCCCACAATTTAATGCTTGCTTCCTCAAAATTCTCAGTTATTTTATAATTTTCCCTCATTATTTTCTCTGTGAGGCAGTCCATGTAAAAATAGTTATAATCCCTTTTCTGGAAAATATTAAACAAATTTATCGAATAATTCCCGATTCCGTGGATATTCTTTAATTCCATTTTTTCAAAGTTCTTTGCCAAATCCAGCAGATAATTTGCTTTATAGCCTAATTTCAGTTCACAGAGATTTTTCTCTTTATAAGCTTCTCTGGTAAAATTTAACTTTTCGTAAACCCTATGCATCTGAATCCTGTAATTCCTATATGAATTATTCTGTGAGATGATTGCCCCTACAAGAGCCTCAAAATCAGAGAAAGCTGAGATAACCCTTGTATCCCTTATCTTTTCAAGATGATTTTTAAGAATAATATCCTTTTTGCATATATTATAAAATTCTGACAAATCTTCCTCAAGACCAAGACAATATTTGATCCTGTTGATTAAATTGGTTTTTTTGTCTTTTTCAATTTCTTCAGAATAAGAAATTATTAATTGATTTCCCGTTTGTTTAAATTTTAAGGTTATTGGTTTTCCTCCAATAATAATTTTCCTCACGGGTTCTGGGTCGTAAAAGAAATAGAATAGCCCTGAATTGAAGGTTTTAAGGAAATTAAAATTTGTTGTTTTTAGTTTTAGATGCATTATAGAATTTTAAAATGTGTTTAATTAATCAATAAAATTGGCAAATTTTAAACAACAATTGAAGCGATTTTACCCAAATGAAGGAATCTCTCAACAACTTCTTTTGCCATTGGTCCTTTTACTTCCGACCCCATTGGATTTATTTTCTGGTCTACAAGAATAACCGCATTATCCTCAAAACACACCCTAATACCATTATTCCTCTTATATTCCTTTTTCTGCCTTACCACAACTCCATACTGGACTTTGTGCCTTAATTTAAAATCTCCTTTCTTAACAACACAAATTACAACATCTCCAACACCACCTCTTGGGAATCTTCTTTTTCTCCCTTTATAGGTTTTAAATGAAATTATCTGTATTTTCTTGGCTCCGCTGTTATCTGCGCAGTTCACCATACTCTCTGAATTCAGGCTTTTCACCACATTACTCGTTAAGGCTTTCATTTTACTATTTAGTTAAAAATTTTAAACTATCAAAAAACAGCTCATTTATCATTCTTTTTTAATGAAGAATTATGGATAGTTTAGAAGGAATTACTGTGACAAAAGAAGATAATTTTAGTGGATGGTACCAGCAATTAATCTTAAAATCGGACTTGGCAGAATATAGCTCTGTTTCAGGTTGCATCATATTTAAACCAACCTCCTATGCAATATGGGAAAAAATAAGGGACGAAGTGGATAAAAGAATAAAAAAATTAAGCGTGAAAAATGTTTATTTTCCAATGCTCATCCCGGAAGCTCTTTTGGAAAAAGAAAAAGATCATGTGGAGGGGTTTAGTCCTGAAGTTGCCTGGGTAACTCACGCGGGGAATCATGAACTGGAAGAAAAACTCGCAATCAGACCAACTTCCGAAGCAATAATGTATGAATTTTATTCAAAAGAAATTCGGTCCTGGAGGGACCTGCCATTAAAATATAATCAATGGAATAATGTTGTCAGATGGGAATTCAATAACCCAGTTCCTTTTTTCAGAACAAGAGAATTTTTATGGAATGAAGGGCACACAGTTTTTGCAACAGAAAAAGAAGCTTTGGATGAAGCAAAAGAAATAAGAAAAGTTTACGAAGAAGTTATCGAAGAATTTCTCGCATTGCCTGGAATTTACGGGAGGAAAACAGAAAAAGAAAAATTCGCGGGAGCGGTATTCTCAGAAAAAATTCATTATTATGTTCCTGGGGGGAAAATAATTGAGGGTCCTTGTTTCCATCACGACGGGCAGAATTTCGCAAAAGCCTATGATATAAAATTTTTAGACAAAGATGAAAAAGAAATTTATGTGTGGCAGAACACCTGGGCAATTTCCACAAGAATGCTTGGAACTATGTTTACAATACATTCTGACAATAAAGGTCTTGTGTTGCCTCCAAAACTCGCAGTAAACAAAATTGTAATAGTTCCAATTATGTTTAATAAAGACAAAGAAAAAATCATAGAATCTTCAAAAAAAGTTGAAGAGATGCTGAAAGAATATTATCCCCTTCTGGATTTAAGAGAAGAGGTCTCCCCGGGATGGAAATATAATGAATATGAACTCAAAGGAATTCCTTTAAGAATTGAAATTGGTCCGAGAGATTTAAAAAATGATTCTGTGATTGTTGCAAAAAGGATTGATGGGGAAAAGATTGAAATCAAAATGAATGACCTTGAAAAAGAGATTCCAAAACTTCTTGAAAAAATGCAAAAAACTTTGTTTGATAGGGCTAAAAAAATTATGACTGAAAATACAACAAAAACAGAAAATAAAGAAGAATTGCTCAACATGATTAAGGATAAAAAAATGGTGATGGTTCCTTTATGCAATTCTTTTGAATGCGAAGAGAACTTAAAAACAGAGACAAGCGGCGCAAAGACCTTATTCATAGACCCTAAAAATACATCTGTAGAAAATAAAAAATGTGTTCTGTGCGGAAAAAAAGCGGATTATTGGGTCTATACCGGTAAAACCTATTAAATTATAAATCGCAGCACAACCAGATAAAGGGCTTGTAAGCCATTATGAGAGCTATATATATTTTACTTATTATTTTATGGACGCAATGTGTAGAGATATTATCGGCAAAACAATTGTTTCAGAGGAAACCGGAAGAAAATTCGGACTGGTTGGAAATCTTGATTTTATTATTGAAAGTGGTGAACTCCTAAGTTTAGTTATCGAAGCCCCAACAAAAGCAGTAGAACAGATAAATCTTGAGACCGACAATAAAGGAAGTTTTTTGATTCCTTTTTCAACAGTCAAAAGTGTTGGAGATTTTATAATCGTCTCTGAAAAAGAGATAATTTAACTGTTTTATTTGATTTTTCGAAATATGGTTTTTTTATAGATTTGAAAATATCTAAAATATTCTTTTATTTACAATGAGTTATATTACCAGCATTTGATTTGCAATTAATTTGCCCACCAAGAATTCAGTTTAAACAAACATCACTTCCACCCCGGCGCCAACAAGGATAACAACAGCTCCAATAAAAAGGAGCAATAAAGAATCCTCAAGAACAAAATTAAAATGCCTTTTACTCTCTTTATGTCTTGCTAAAGCAATTGACAACAGACCGCCCGCGATTCCCGCAAGAATATACCCAAGGAATTCAAAAACACCATGGGGCATATATGAGAACAATAACAAAGGTATCGCTGACATACTCATCATTGTTTTTGCGGTTTGTCCCACAACAACACCCAAAACACTTGCATTCCAGGCAATCAAAAGAACAGCGCCGGAAGAATAAAATAATGAGAACACAAAACAAACCAGCATCACTCCAAGATTATTAAATAATATTTTTGAAAAAATCTCTCCGGTAGTTATTTCTCCAGTAATTTGAGAAATCACTTTTGTCTGATCAGAAAATATAACTGAATTTGCTTCCGCGGGAAGAACAAAATAAGCCCCCGCAATTACAAGAGAAATCCCGAAAATCATGCAAAAATAACTTATAATCAAATCCCCATGTCTTTCAAAAAAACCCAAAGAATAACAATAGTCCCAGAAATGATCATATTCCTTCCTGCCCTCCTCATATCTTATATATCCAATCATTATTGGCAAAAGGCACAGGGTTATTAGAAAAGTGAGAAAAAGCCCGCTTAGATTTAAAAAATGCGAGATTATTACAGCAATAACAGTCCCAATAATAGAAAGTATGAATATGTTCATTGGATTTTCCCTCACGGTGTTTAAACTAAATAAAGATTCCAAAACCATAACTTATTTAATCTATTTGTAAAATAACAAGGTCTTTGTTAATTAAATATCTGGATAAAGCCTAAACTATTTGTCCTTACCAATTAACAAGCTTAACAGCTACTTAAATCATTGCTAATTAAATATTTATATAGAATAAATAATGGATATTTCAAAAGTTAAAAAAAGAAATGGCCAAATAGTATCATTTAGCAGGGACAAAATAAGAAATGTCATTTACAAAGCCTTCCTATCTGTTGGGAAAAATGAACTGGTGGATAAAATCGCCGAAGAAGTTATTCTTGAATTAAAAAATATTGAAAGAATTATAAATGTTGAAGAAATACAGGATATTGTTGAACATATCTTGATTAAAAATAACCTCCCCGAAGTTGCAAAAAGTTACATTTTATACAGAAAAAAAATGGAAGAGCTCAGGGAAGAAAAAGAGAGAATTTTAAATAAAGATGAAATTGATGAAATTGATAAAAAATTTGACCTCAATGCCCTCCGGGTTATGGTTGCAAGATATCTTGAAAAAGATGAAAAAGGAAAAACAAAAGAAACTCCGAAAGATTTATTCAAAAGAGTTGCCATCCATGCAACACTCCCTTCAATTTTATATGATGAAAAAATATTTGACAAAAGCACGCAGTCAAAAGAAAACCCTTTTGAAGAATTCAGCCCGGAACAATCTGAAGGAAAACTAAAAATTGGAGAATATAATTTAAACAGATACCATCTCGAAGCATTGAAAAGACTTTATGATAGATTTAACAGGGACCATCAGATGAAAATTAGTTTTGCTGAGTTAATAGGATTAATTAAAAAAGAAGAATTCAAAGAACACGGAAACGAAATAAAATATTATTTTGATTTAATGACTGAAAAAAGATTTTTGCCAAACACGCCGGCTCTTGCAAATTTCGGAAGGGTGCTTGGAATGGGGAGCGCCTGTTTTGTAATTCCTGTGGAAGATTCCATAGAAAGCATCATGGAAGCCTTGAAAGAAGCCGCAATTATTTTTAAATCCGGAGGCGGAGTTGGTTATAATTTCTCACATTTAAGACCTGAAGGAGATCCTGTAAGAAGCACTTCCGGGGTTGCATCAGGACCAATCTCATTTATTTCATTATTTGACAAAATGACTGATGTTATTAAACAAGGAGGTATCAGGAGAGGAGCTAACATGGGAATACTTAATATAGACCACCCTGACATTGAAAAATTTATTGTGGCAAAAAAGAAAAATCAGGGACTTACCAATTTTAACATTTCAGTATTCATAAAGCCTGAATTTTGGGGATATTATAATTCAGGAAAACCTTATCCTTTGTTAAATCCAAAAACCAAAGAAATTGTGAAATATGCGGATCCAAGAAATATTATTGAATTAATTACCTATCAAGGTTGGGAATCCGCAGAGCCTGGTGTAATATTCGGGGATAATATTAATGACAACAACCCTTTCCTTGAATCCCTTGGACCAATCGAAACAACCAACCCCTGCGGAGAAGTCCTTCTTTATCCTTATGAATCCTGCAATCTCGGAAGTATCAACATCGGAAATTTTATAAAAGAAGGTGAAAAACCGGAATTTGATTTTGAAAGTTTCAGGGAAGTAATTAACAGAACAACAAGATTCCTTGACAATGTGCTTGATATAAATAATTATCCTCTACCTAAAATAGAAGAAATGAGTTTAAACACAAGAAAAATCGGGTTGGGTATAATGGGTCTTGCGGACGCAATGTTTGAATTGGGAATTGCATATAATTCAGAAGAAGGAATTAAATTCATAGAAAAAATAATGGAAGAGTTAAACTATTATTCAAAAGTCGCTTCAGTGGAACTCGCAAAAGAAAGGGGGAAATTCCCATACTATGAAAAAAGCAGTTACCCAAAAGGAAAACTTCCAATCAAAGTTGATGAAACTGACGCGAAATGGAAAGAACTTATTGAAGATATAAAAAAATATGGAATCCGTCACGGGTTCACAATAGTCTGCGCTCCAACAGGTTCCATTTCAATGATGGCTGGATGTTCATCCGGAGTTGAACCTTCATTCGCTCTCGTTTATGAAAAAAAAGTTGTTATTGGAACCTTTTATTATGTAAATCCAGTTTTTGAAAAAATAATGAAATCAAAAAAATTATTCGGCGACAGATTAATAAGAAATATCTGCGAAAATAAGGGTGGCATCCAAAGACTGGATTTGCCTGATGAAATTAAAAAAACATTTGTTACCGCAACCGACATTAATACAGAAGGTCACATTAAAGCTTTGGCTGCTGTAACAAAATGGACAGATTCCTCGGTGTCAAAAACAATCAACCTGCCTGAAAATGCAAGCGTTGAAGATGTTAAAAATACGATTTTGATGGCTCATAAACTTGGGTGCAAAGATATGACTGTGTTTAGACAGAATTCAATTAAAGGTGTTTATGAATCTAACCCTGAGCCAAAAAAAGAAACAACATCCTATGAAGCAACCAAAAAAAAAGATATGTGCCCGAAATGCAAAACAAAACTTGTAATGGAAGAAGGATGCAAAATCTGCAAAAGTTGCGGGTATTCTGTTTGCGGGTAATTTTAGAAAGAAGGTTCTTTTTTAAGACTTTTTAATTCATTTCTTCTCGCTTCTAAATGAGCCTCTTCGAGATTTATTTTATAATGTTCAGAAATTCTTATCAGACAATATAATATATCCGCAAGTTCATCTCCAATATCTTCTTTCGTTGTTTTATAATTAGGATTTTCTTCCCGTTCCTTCAAATAATATTTTTCAAACACCATTATATGTTTTGCCAAATCGCCAATTTGTTTTGACAGTTCCATCATCGTCACTTCTACAGTCCAGGGTCTCTGTTCCACTTTTTCAAATTCTCTAAATACTCCTTTTGTAATCTCAATTAATTCCTGAAACGTATGTTCTTTACCCATAATCTTATTATCTAAAAGATAGATTCTTGCTTAAAACCAGGTTAATAATTCTTTTAACAATTATTATTGTGCGGAGCTAGACTGGGCTGTTAGGCGGAGCCTGTAACCCGAAATCGTCTTAGCGGGAGTTGAAAACCCTGGAAGGTATTTAAAACGGTAAAAGCCTCTTTGATTTGACTGCGAAGTCCAGCCTTGAAAGGTGGTTTTTATTGTGAATCCCCCAGATTCGGAAGAAAGCAAGGGTAAGCAGTGGAGATTATGCTTTTGAGTTCACTGGATGGAGAAGAATCAGGGAGTAAACTTTTGCTGTTTTGTTTATCGACTGGGGGGTGCTCTGCACGCTTAAAATCATCTTTTATTCACCAATATTTTAATTTTAATAAATTATGGTAACTACAGGAGAAAAACCGGGTAAAGGCACTTATATTTGCAATAATTGCGGAACCGAAATAATACTTGATGATAACTCAGATACAATGCCTCCTTGCCCTAAATGTAATGAAACAGAATTTAATAGGAAATAAAACAAGCAGATAAAATAATTTCTTAGTAAAAATCAGTTTAATATTTATTTAATTTTTTTAGTAAACTCAAGAATTTTTGGATTTAACATACTCTTTAAACAATTAACAGCTTCATCATAACAATCCTTTAATTCTCTTAAATTTTGAATTTTATCTTCCGAATCATAAGATTTTTTATTTAGATAACATTCTTCATCAGGTAAATTTAAGACTAAAGCCGTAGTTAGTTGTCTAAATGCCGCTAAGACTTCAGATAAAATTTCATCTGCACCTTCATCTAAATAAATTAAAGCTCTTATTTTAGCTTGCAGAAAATCCTCTTCCTTAGATTGAATATTATTTTCAAATTCTTTAAAAAGTGGCTGGAGGATTGACCCCATATCTTCTTAGATTATATTTAAAGGCAACAAGGGTCACATACAAATTACCTAATGTATCAACTTTTCTGCTTAAGAAATAATCCGCATATCATCTTTTTTCCTCAGATTCTCGTTTTTTTAACTCATAATATCGGGTTATCAAAACAGTAAATAAAGCACTCAGGGGTTTATTATATTACTCACAATTATTGTTTCTATCATCTTATCTAATATTATAAATCTAATATTATATTTATATTAAGTCAAAATACCTATAAAGACTTGATATAACTACCATATATACATATTTTTATGGTCTACTGATTTTATTTTCAAAAGATTTATTATTATTGCTATCAGATAATTTCTAAATAAATTATGGACAGTAACGAAGAAAAGATTCAAGTATATAAAAAAGACTTAAAAAAATATACAAAAATATTATAGGTTTAAAAAAGCCAGAACAAAGTGTATCAATTAAAGAATTTTTTGAATTGATTCTGAGTCTTTTCCTTGGTTATCCCATCCTTACCGGGATTATATTTTTTATGATTTTATTTTTAATTATAATGCCCTTAGATTTAATATTTGATGCTGGTATTGCAGCACAAGGAGGACCTTTAAGCAATGATATAGTTCCATTACTCATTATCTGGCCGTGGAAATATTGGAATTTTGTTATTCCAATCTTATTTATTATTTTTTTATGTGGTAAATTTAATGATTATACTGATAAAAAAGAATTCAAAGAAAAAAGAAAATCTTTATTCCAAAAAGGGGAACTTATTGAAAATAAACTTAATAAACTCTTAAAAAAATATGAAAAGGAACAAGAAATAAAACAGAAAAAGCAAGCAGAACAAATATTGCAAAAATTTTCTGAACTTACTGTAAAACCAAAAATTAAAGAAATTCAGGAGATTTATGAAAAAGCGCAAGAATATTTTGAATCTGGTGAATATGGAAAATTAGATAAACTGATTGATGACGCAACTGAACTTCGCAGCAATATTTTGTTTGAAAGGAAACAAAAAGCAAAAGAAAAAAGGAAAGCAGAACAAATATTATTGGAAATTTCTGAACTTGCTATAAAACCAAAAATTAAAGAAATTCAGGAAATTTATGAAAAAGCGCAAGAATGTTTTGAATCTGGTGAATATGGAAAATTAGATAAACTGATTGATGACGCAACTGAACTTCGCAGCAATATTTTGTTTGAAAGGAAACAAAAAGCAAAAGGTTTGGTTAAATTCACAGAGGATTCTGGAAAGGAAATATGGGGAACGCCAACACAAGTTAAAAAATGGAAAGAGATTGATATTGATTTAAACAACAATTTTGTAAATTTAAATGGTTATCAATTTGAGGAATTCGTAGCCAAATTATTTAAGAAAATGGGCTACAAAGTAACAGTAACTCCAAAATCAAGAGATTATGGAATTGATGTTATTGCGGAAGATAAAGAGGATATTATCGCAATACAATGCAAAAAATTAAAAGCTGGTAGTAATGTTAGTAATAGGGATATTCAAAGAGCGAGAGGTTCAATGGATTTCTATGACGCAAATAAATGTATAATTATAACAAATCAGGATTTCACAATTCAGGCTAAAGAACAGGCAAGGAGAACAAAAAACACAGAAATCTGGAATAAACATATTTTACATCAGATGGTTAGAAGATATTTCATAGATGCTTAAATTTATTGTAGAGAATTATTCATTCTCCAACATCCATTTCCATACAGGTTTTATAATTATCTTTTTGCCTTCTTTCTTAATCTCTCCTTCATCATCCAAAGTCAATATTAATCCCTCCTTTAAATTATAACATTTTAACGCTTCCAAAAGACCGCCTATTTCCCTGTCTTTATTTTCGTCCAAAGAACAGGTAACCTGAATTGCGCTTATTATTTTTGTTCCCTGTCTTATTATAAAATCGCATTCTTTGGTTTCTTTGTGAAAATATATTTCATAATTTTTTCTCTTTAGGTCTAAAAAAACCAGATTCTCAAGAAGTCTTCCTTTATCATCGCTCATTCTGAAACCAATTGTTCTTGCCATTCCTGTATCTATAAAATATACTTTTTTGTTGTAATATGCCTGCTTCTTAAGCGAAGAATCATATCTGGATAATAAAAAAACAAGATAGCTATTTTCAAGATATTCAAAATATTCTTTTATTGTTGTTGCGCTTGTCAATCCGGTTAATTTTTTTATTGTGTTAAAACTTATTTCCTTGCCAATATTGCTTACTGCAAAATATACGGTTTCTTTTATTGGTTTCTCTGAAGTTAATTTATACCTTGTAATTATATCCTTATACAATATATTATCATAAACATTCTTAAGATATTCTTCTTTTTTTGTCTGAAGGTATTCCGGAAATCCACCTTCTTTTAAATATTCAGTGAAAATACTTCTTACTTTGCTTTTTTCTATTGAAGTAAGATTATTTAATTTACCTAATCTATATTTCTTTAAGTCAAGAAATTCTTTAAACGAAAATGGGTATAATTGTAGAGAAATATTTCTTCCGGTCAAATGCGTTCCCAATTCTTTTGATAACATTGATGCACTTGAACCCGTCACATAAATTTTTTTTTGTTCATTATGAAGTCTCCTTACAAATCTTTCCCAACCTTTTATATTCTGTATTTCATCAAAAAGAAAGATATCCTTTTCCCCAAAAAGTTCCACTAATAATTCATATAACATCTGGAAATCATTAACTGAAAAATTAATAAAACGTTCGTCATCAAAATTAACATAATAACAATCCTTTGTTCTAATCTGGCTCATCAACACAGACTTCCCGCATCTTCTTACTCCGGAGATTATAATTATGAATGGTGTTTTCTTGTAATCTACTATTTTTCTTAGAAGAATCCTTGGAATCGAAGGTTTCACTATTATTTTGTTCTGCATCAAAAGGACATCTTTCAATATATTTCTTTCCATAATCATACCTTATATATATTAATAACATTTGGTCTGTCAGACCAAATGATTACCTTGTTATTTGGTTTATCAGACCAAATAGATAAGAACTCAAAAGTGAATTTCTGGTGTTTTGTTTATCAGTTAGGGGGGAGGCTTTGCACGTTTAAAATCATCACCTATTCACTAATATTTTAATTTTAATAAATTATGGGTTTGTGGTGTAGTTAAGCCTTTCTTTCAGAACACTAAAAAGAAAGAAGCTCTATAATGGTAGCATTGGGGCTTTGGGTGTTAACCTTGCCCAACGGGCAGGGAAGTCAAAAACAGCCTCCGACTCGAGTTCAAAGCAGCGCCTTAAATTAAAGGCGGTGAAAATCTCGGCAAACCCATTTAATTTTATAAAATCAGAATATAGGAAAATAATCCTTAATTTATTATGGCTTTTAAAGTAACTCCCTGGGAAGTAACCGGGAAAGTTGATTATGATAAATTAAGAAAGAACTTTGGGGCAAAACCAATTGACCAAAAACTGAAAGACAAAATTAAAAAAAATGCTGGTAATCTGCACCATTTTTTAAGCAGAGATTTCTTCTTTTCTCACAGGGATTTTGATTTAATTCTCAAAGATTATGAAAAGGACAAAGGATTTTTTTTATATACTGGGAGAGCTCCCGGAGGGGGGGATATGACCTTAGGTCATCTGGTGCCTTTTGTTTTTACAAAATGGTTACAGGAAATATTTGATGTAAATCTATACATACAAATTCCGGATGAAGAAAAATTTCTTCATAAACAAAATCTTTCCTGGGAAACAGTACAGGAAAAAACAAAAACAGACTTGGAACATATCGCATCGCTTGGTTTTAATCAAGACAAAACATTCTTATTTCAAAATTCAGAATATATAAAAAATATGTATCCTATGCTAATGAAAACCGCAAAAAAAATAACCCATTCCACAATGAAAGCGGTTTTTGGTTTTAAAGATTCCACAAATATTGGAATGTCCTTTTATCCCTCAATCCAAATGGTTCCAACTTTCTTTGAA
>Ga0164318_10000258_pt1 | contig 37299 bp, 28 predicted proteins | sample GuaBasSedimGuay9_FD_113734 | JGI IMG/M metagenome (GOLD analysis project Ga0164318, IMG submission 113734) | Subseafloor sediment microbial communities from Guaymas Basin, Gulf of California, Mexico - Guay9, Core 4571-4, 0-3 cm | ecosystem: Environmental > Aquatic > Marine > Hydrothermal vents...
ATATTTAGATGTTTTTTATAGATGATTTTTTAAGCTAATTTTCAAAAGTGTAATTTTTTGTACTACGGAAAATGCAATTTTTTGTACTACGGAAATTCAAAATTTGTCTTTAACGATATTTTTCTATTTTTAATCTATTTTCAAATATTGTAATTTTAAAGATTTATAGATATATATTATTACTTAGATAACTATCAAAATAAGAAAATAGATATTAAAATATTTCATCAAAATTATCTAATATATATAATCATATTTTGAAATATAATTTAATGGAAAGTTTTTGATAAAAATAAATTTTATTAAATAAAGGAGATATTAGAAAATGGGATCTATTCAGGTAATCAATGCTGATAATTCTAATATATCATCAGGGATATTAGGGACAGTAGCAACAACGAGTCTATTATCACATCTAAAGAACAAATTTAATAATAACTATAATAGCATAAATGATATATTTCAGAAAGAAAAACAATTCTTTGTAAATAAGTTCGTTAATCCAATTAGAAAAACTATAACCACGATCAAAAATATAACTAGAGATTATAAATATAATAATACATTTAGATCTATTACTAAAGAAGAAGATTTGAAATATATTCCTCCGTCTATGTATGAACCGATATTATGTTATCGTCCAATATATGAATTATTAAAAGAAGAAAGAATATTTGGATTCGGAATAAATATAAAAGATATAAGAACAGATGATCCGTATGAGAGAATGATAAATAATGGATTATGTGAGAATGTAGATGAGTTATTAAAACAAAATAAGAAGATTGAATGTGTAAATATCTGGAAAGATGATGATCCAGATATATCATATGAACAAATAGATTATATTGAAGATACTAGAAAATTTATAGATGAAATTTTAAACAATTCAAAATATGATCCAACAGATTATCCTAATAATAGAGGATAATTATAATATTTCAATAATACAAAAAAATATCACAAAGAGATTATGATTTCTTTGTGATATTTTATTTTTTTCAAAAGAAGGATTTAAGAATTTATCATGATATTATTCAAAAAAGATTTAATATATTCAAAAGGAATAATAGATTATAATACATCAAATAGATCATTTATAAAGATGGCTTTTGTATTAAAGAAATTAAATATAAAAAATAATGATTTCTTTCTATATCTGAGACAACCGGAATTATCTGGAATAGATCCTCATTCAAAGAATTTAGATCTTGATACCAAGATGAAAATAGGATTAGAATGTAAGATAAATCCATGGTATTATTTCAGAGAAGTAATTAGAATACCTGGTACTGGAATAGTAAATGGGATGCCTTTTAAATTAGATAGGGCTAATCTTTCTACATTATGGGTAAATTTTAATCACATAGATGTTATTTTAATTGCACCTAGACAGCTAGGAAAGACAATAGCTGCTACTGGTTTAATTTCGTATATTATGTTTATTCATGGTGAAAATCTTAAGATATTGATGCTTACAAAAGATGATGATCTTAGGGTAGATAATGTAAAAAGATTACGGGATGTAAGAGATTCATTACCTACATATTTAATAGATAAAGTCTCATATAAAAAGTCTCAAGATAATACAGAAAAAATAGAATATAAACCTTTATCTAATTTATATTCATCATTAGTTGCACAGACAAATAAAATTGCAGCAGAAAAAAAAGGTCGTGGAGCTACAGTAGCAGTTGCTCATATAGATGAAGTTCCTTATTGTAGTTTAATTCATATTACTTATCCTTCAATGATATCTTCTATGAATGCTGCTATAGAAAATGCTGAAAAATATAATCAGCTTCATGGAATTATATTAACTTCGACCATGGGTAGATTAGATACAGAAGAAGGAATATATACAGATAGATTAATATCGAAATCATTTAGATTTTTTGAGTCATTATATGATTTAGATAATAATGAAGAATTAAAAAGAATAGTAAAGAAAAATTCACAACATAAGATGATTTGCTGTGAATTTAATCATAGACAATTAGGAAAAACAGATGAATGGCTTAAAGAAACTATTCATAGATTAAATATAGTAGATAATGATGTAATAAAACGTGATTATTTAAATATTCCTACATATGGAACAGCATCTTCTCCAATCCCACAAAATTTATTAATTAAAATAAAGAATTCTATCAAAGAACCTAAATATATTCAATACATAAATGATTATGAAATCAGATGGTATTTAGATAAACATATAATCAAATCTGATTTATTTAAAAAGATACCTATTATCATGGGAATGGATGGTTCTGAAAACATAGGTGAAGATTATACATCATTAGTTTTCTTAAGAGCAACGGATGGTGAAGTAATAGGAATGATGCGTTGTAATGAATCTAATATAATTGCGTTAGCTTTATTCATAGCAAATATCTTAATAGAAAATCCAAATATTTTATATATTCCGGAAAGAAATAGTACTGGAGTTACGATCATAGATTCTATCTTGATAGAATTTGAAAAACGTAATATTAATCCATTAACAAGAATATTTAATACGATCATTCAAAATGAAAAAGAAGAAAATATAATACATAAGCTTAATAACGTTGATTTGTCTGGAAAAGATAGAAAATATTTAGGATTTAGAACTACAGGATCTAAAGCTACAGGAAGATCTTTTCTTCTAAAAACAGTATTATTAAAAGCTTTAAATCTTTTACATAGTAAATTGAATGACGCAACTTTAATCAATGAGATATCTAAATTATATAAAAAGAATGGAAAAATATATCATTTGAATACTGAGCATGATGATGTCATGTTTGGATATATCATGGCAAGTTATCTTTTATTTTTTGGAAAGAATCTTAAATTTTATGATTTCCTAAAAAATACAAATAGTAAGATTTTATCAAATATTAAAGATAATGAAGATTCAGATTATATATCTAATGATATTTTAAAAAAGAAAAAGAAATTAATGAAATTAAAAGAAGAATATAAAAATAATGAATCTGAATTTCTTAAAATGAGATTAAAGCTTAAGATAAAAGAATTAGAAAAAGAAATTCCAAAAAAAGATTTAATTGATATAGATAAAGAAAAAGCAATTAGTGTTACACATCAAATGAAGAAAGAAAAGAAAAAATATAATATTGTAAATAAGATAAATTCGTATTTTCTTTAATTAAAATTTCTTAAGAAAAAAAAGGATATTTGGAATGGATGTCAAAAACAAACAAGGTGTTTTAGAAGCTATAAACTTTCAATCAAAAAGTAATTTAGGTGGAAGATTAACTAATCTTTTTAAAGAAATTATGGTATTTAGAGACGAAATAGAAAAGAAATATGATCTAAAGTCATATGAAAAAAGATTATATTTTTTTGATAAATTAGAAGCATATGCTGAAAAAAGAATATCTGAAGATTTACAAAATATAGTATTAGAAGAGACTGGAATAAATATAAGGAAAATTGCTATTATCCCAATCGAAAAATCATGTGGAATAATTGGGATAAGTTTAGCTATGAAAAATAAAGAAATGATTCATGTCTATGGACAGGTATTAGCGGGATATGATATCAGGGAACTTAGAAGAAATAGATTATTATCTGATTATGTAGATGAGATGATAGATTATTCGGAAAATTTAAATCTTAAAAATGGTTATTTTGATTTCAAGAGCATAAAATCTAAAATAAATTGTAATTTATATATAGATATGGGAACAGCTTTTATCATGGATATGGTAAATCTTGGTATTAAAAAAGAAGATAGATTAACTCCAGAAGAATTATCTAGTATAATAATACATGAAATAGGACATATAATAACTTCTATTGAATATGTAGCTTATCAACAATATCTTGGAATCCATGGCACGCAATTTATAACAGAAAAGAAAAAAGAAATAAACAATCCAAAAGAATATATAAAAGAATTAGAATTAATTAAGATATTAGATAAAATAGAAAAATCTGTAGCTCAAAAACAAAAAGGAAATATTAGTAAATTTAAAAAAATTATTTTTAAGATAACGTCTACTACTATATCTAAAATATTTTTTTCAACAATTTTAATATTGATACAAATAGATATATTAATTACGATAATTTCAAATTTCATTGGAATTATCATAATAAATAAGATAATTTCTATGATATCTTTTTTTGATAAAAAATCATTTATTTCAGAATATCAAACTAAAAGAAATGATTTTGTTATAGAAAGATTAGCTGATGAATATGTTAGTAGACATGGATATGGTGGATATTTAGCAAATGGATTACGAAAATTATTTGATTGTTCTAGTGATATGGAAATTAATAATCCATTTAATGTTTTTATGATGAAAAATATACCATTGATTAGATTGATATTAATAAGTTCGGATACTATAAAGAAAGGTTTTTTGAAAAATATATTTGATTTTAATAATAGAAATTATGAAAAAGATAATGAAAGATTAATGAGATTATATCAGAATAATATGGCAATATTTAAAAATCCAAATCTACCAGCAGTAATTAGAAATGATTATATTAGAGATACTGAGTTAACTATTCAAGCACTTAAAGATCTTAATAAATTATCGAAGCGAGTTCCAAAGATGGTTTCATCGACAATTGGTTTTGTTATTGATCTGTTAAATACACCAGATAAATTCATTAAGATATTAAGTGGAGATATTTCTAATGAACAATTTAAATTATTAGAAGATTTGGATAAATTAATGAATAATGAATTTTATTACTATTCTGCGAAGTTTAAATAAATGTCTGATTATATAAAGAAAACTTTTTCAAAATATATATCTATTGATATAAAGCAGAAACATATAAATGATATTATTCAGATGGTAATTGTATATGGACTTAGAAATGAGCATCCATTAGCTTTGAATACACCATTACTAGGAATAAATAAATTACATTTCACACATCTGGATCAGGAAGCTTTGTTTGAAATATTTGATTATAATAAACAAATGGTAACTGATGTGATTAAAGATATTCCTTCTATTAATAAAGATTGGGTAGTTACAAGTGATGCATATAATCTATTTTTGTTATGGGTTACATATATAATAAGAATAAGTAAGAAATCTCTTAAAGATAGAGAAAAATGTATATTTAGTTTATTTAATATGCTACAATACAAGTTCTTCTCTTCTTTTATAAATGCTAATTATCCATATACTCCAGATGAAGAGATAATGCGATTTACGATAGAGAATCTTACGAATAAATTTGATATAGTTAAATATGGTACTTGGAGAAAAGTTATCTTTAGTAGAAGTGAATATTTTTTAAATAAATCAAGTATTCATTATAAAACTTTACGTAATTTTAATAATGATAAAGATATATTATATGTATTATCAGATATTCAAACCAGGGTAAGATCTCAAATTGTAAATATAAATATTTTATTTTATAAAAATAAAGAAGCAAATAACGTTATAAAGAGTTATTCTCCAATTAAAGATATAGATGGTTTAAAAATAATAAAAGATATTAAAGGAACAACTGATATCGTTAATTACAATATGAGAATGCAAATTTTAAATGAAGATATATTCATTAATGATTCTTATTTAAAATTAATGAATTCTTTATATAAGAATATTAAGATATCAATCATTGAAGGATTTTTAAGATATGTATGTAAATTAGCTAAAGAACAAGATAATGATAAAAATCTAATAAAGATTAAAGAAGAAAAAGATTTTAATTTTTATGATGATATTAATTCTTTAGCATATAAGATAATTAGGGTCATATATGAATATTGTTTTAATAACAATATTAATATAAAAAGCAAATTAGCAATTTTTCAAAATGCTAAAAAATTATTAGGTTCCAGCAGAGTTCAGAATAAAGATATATTAGATATTAGAAATAGTATTCGTAAACATATTTTAAAAAGTAATATTTCAAATAGAGAAACTACTATTTCATCTCTTACAATAATTTTCGGATTATATATCATAATTAAATCGTTTGAATTTATTTAAATATAATTAGATATAGAAGATACGAAGCTTTCATTAGCTTCGTATCTTTCTTATCTATTATTTCTTTTATTAAAATATTTCAAATATATATTATTAATTAAGATATATAGGAAGCTTTTAATAAATATTAATCTTAATAGAAAAAGGAGAATTTGTATGAAAAATGTTCGTGTTTTAATATCAGAATCTTTTGATTCACTTTTAGCAAATTTATCTACATATGGAAAAACGATTACAATTGGAGCTAAATATGATGAAGGTATAGTTCCAGGTTCTATAGCTACATATGATTCAAAAGATGTGTGTATGAGAGAGAATCAAAAAATAAACGTAATGCATCCTAGTGCGATAGGAATTAGAAATTTTAATTTCAATATATTGGGTGGGATTTTATCTACGATAAATTCAAAACCGTCAAATACTCCACAACAAAAAGGGTTTTGGATATATTTGAATTATTTAAATATCCATGGATTCAGAAGGATATTTGAATTGTCAGATTATTATAAAACTGCTATATTTGGATATACTTCTTTTGCAAAGAAAAATCCAATTCCATATCATATGTCAGAACAACTTGCTATCAAATATCCAGTAATGGATATATCGGATAGGATTAGACTTTATGGAAATGTTTTAAAAGAAATGTTAACGAATTCAAAATCTAAGATATTACAAGATGGAAAAGAGATTTTGAAATCTTCATTGGATAAGATAGAAAAGACTCATGTTAAATCAAACAAAAGAGTAATGCTAAGATATACGGAAAATTTAAAAGAAGAATATTTCTATAATCCTAAAATGGAAATGTCTCATATGCTAATTAATTATAATGAAATATCAAAATCTTTTACTCTATCATATGCATATAACATTAGAAATAAAGCCAGGATCGAATTATCATTTTTACATAGTTTCTTTAAATCTTATAAAAAAACCGCACATCTGTATGAAATTTCTAAATCTCCTATTAAATATGTAAATGAAGTATTAGAAAATGTATCATTTGAAATGAAAGATGTTCAAGCACTTTTTGATTATATCACGGTAAATAAAATATCTAAACCACAAGATAAATGATTAAAATATATAGAAGATACGAAGCTTTCATTAGCTTCGTATCTTCTTTATCTTTATCTATTTCTTTTTTATCTTTATATCTAATTTATCTAAAAGGCTTTTATAGACCCTTATCATCTCTATCTAAAAAATCTCTAAAATAACTATATTTATGATATGCATATAGTTATACAGATTAAATAGAAATTAATCTTAAAAATAAACAAAAAAGGTATATAGAAGATACGAAGCTTTTAATTAAGCTTCGTATCTTCCTTATCTTTTTTATTTATTTTTTATAAAAATATTCAATTACCTTCAAATGATATTTCATCGTCTTTTTTAACCATAAATTAGTTTTCCAAGCCATGATCTCATTTAAATAAAATAAATTCTTAGTTACATAGAATAATTTAACGTAAGCATTAGGATTTTTCGATAATCCTTCTAAAGCTAAATCACAAACATCATAAGCTAATTTTTGTGTTTTTTTCGTATTCAAATAAAGGATATCTAACATCTTTTTATTTTTTAAATATAAAGATGTAATCTCATGTGTCCTTTTAAATAATTCGTCATGATCATATCCAAGATCTTTAATCGTTGTAAATTTAAGATTTTTTTCCCAATCTGGCTTTTTATGTGGAATCTTCATTCCTTTCTTAAAAAGTTCATCTTCATTTATTTGTAATTCTAATCCAATTGAATCTAATGGTAATTTAGATAAATATTTCTTAGCAAGATTAATCGCTATATGTTGAATTTTAGCTAATTTATTTATATCTTTTCCATCAAAAGATTTTAATGCAGTTAAATAACTTAAGGATAAACTACCAATATTTAATCCTTCTATCGTATATGTAAATATTCCTTTCGTGGCAATTAACATCTTTTTAGCTGTTTCATTATTAGGAGCTTTTATCGATTTAGAATAAATTTTTTCTAATTCTTCTGAAGATAAATTTTTCTTTTTTATCTTCATTAATTTTTTATTCATTTTTTCTAATTCTTCTTTTGTAGCTGGGATAAATTTATTTAAATTCTCCATTAGAAAATAAATTTTTTGTTTAAACGTCTTTATTCTCTTTGATTGATTCGTATCTTTATTTATTATGTTAAGCATTTTCTCTAAATTTATGGTCATTTTTAACATCTCCTTTTAAAAAATTTCTAAAATGATAATATTCATAATATCTATACGATTATGTAAATTATTTAATTAAGATAAGGAAGATACGAAGCTAATGAAAGCTTCGTATCTTCCTTATCTAATTTATCTTTATTTTTTCTTTATTATTCACTTGGTAGTTTAGAAATGGGATTTATTGCTGTTGTTACCTTGCCAACGAAAGAGTTTGTTCCGAATGAAAAGCCAAGTAATGTAGGATTTGCTTTAACATTACGAGTTATTAGATTGAGAATTCTAGTTTTTCTTCTGGCGTTACGCCAAAATAAAGATCTATCCCTTAATGATACTCCACCAAGATTTAAAAGATATTCATTAAAACTTGAACTTTGTCCTAATATTTCTAACCAAGATTTAGTTCCAGATACTCCCATAAACATAGCTGAAGCTAAATCTTTTATTGAGAAAGTTACATCTACTGCGGTTGGAAAATTTTCATAACTCCATCCAAATTCAGCACTTCCTCGTTTAACAGATAAGGAATCTATTATACCTAGAGGAACACTAAATAATCCTTTTGAATAGCATCTTACTAAAAAAGGAGATGTATAAGCATTTCTACCCACTGCTCTTGGTAAAGCTGCTGCGAATATCATCAATAATGGAATATATATATTATATAAAATAGATACTCTATCTCCATATATACTTCTAAGTTGAATGGTGAAATTATAACTTTTTGAAAATGATGAATTTTTCCATACTTCAGGAAAATCTAAATATCCATTTCCTATTAAAGTTTCACTGATTCCACCAATTCCAAATCTACTAGTTAGTCCATTAAGAAATCCTTTTAAAGATTCAAGGACGGTTCCTATTACTGGAATGTTTTCGATTCCACCAGCTGAAGATTTTAAATCTCTTATAGCAGCTGTTTTTGATTCTAAAGATTCTGCTAAAGAAGATTTTCCAATTGAATTTGAATAAGATTCACTTGAATCTGTAGATTTTTCTATTTTAAACCCAACGTATAATTTAGATTCAGAAGTAGCAGTTGCAAATCCAGTTGCGAAATTTTTCCAAAAACTACTTTTAGAATTTCCTGCACCAGTATATTCTTTTATTTTTTCTATTTCATCATCTAAAGAAGTAATATCACCATTTTTAATTAATCTGTCATATATTTCTGTTTTTTGTAAAATAGCAAATATGTCTAATCCATGAGTCGAAAAAGCAGCTGGTAATCCATTTTTTAAAGTAGAATTAGAATCACCAATATGTCTTCCGTCTTCATTTATTTGATTAATAGATTTATTTTTAGTAGTAGTATCAGTTTCAACTTCTGCTCCATAATCATCAGAATATGCAGAAGTATCTATTTTTGCTTCTGGACTATATTCCTCTTCAACGTCATATAGATTCATATTAACAGCTAAAGTAGCTAATGCTGTATTTACTATTTTGTAATATAAAGGCATGGTTGGTTTAAAGTCATAATATCTAGTAGCATTATTTCCATACCAACCTTCTAATAATTTATATGTATAAATAAACGGTTTTAATGGTAAAGATATAATAAATCCAATAGAAGATCCTAATAATCTAAAGAATCCAGGAATTGACCATTGATCACCTTTTTTCATTAAATTTGATAAACTTGGATTAATAGAAGTACTAAAGAAAGTAACAGGATCTACATATTTAGCAACTCCAAAAGACATATACATAATTTGTTGATTAGAATCTATGGTTTCATTATATACCCTACCTAATCCATTATCTCCATATTTATCAAGTGCAGTAAATGGATATATTATATCATCATTTTCATGAAATTGAGGATAACAATTAATAGCATTATTTCCTCCTAATGACGTATCTCTTCTTTTTGGATTATCTAAATATCTGCTTGGTATAATAGGCTCTGTAGAATTACCTAAGATAACATCTATATTTTTTGATAATTTTTCACATTCTTGTTTAGAATCAGTATCTATACTAAGACTTTCTTTTGTTATATATTCTAATTGTTCTTTATATGTATTAAATTGTCTCGGAATACTAACTCCAAATATATTTTTGACGATATATTCGTCATAAGTTAAATGTTCAGCCATCATTAAACTACCTCAATGAAATCTATAGAAATATCATCCTTTATATTAATTTCATTATTATTATCTAAATATAGATATTTTTTGATATTTATATTTTTATCTTTCGTCGTCTTTACTAATGTTTGTAAAGTAATATCATCATTTATTCCTTTTATATCTACATTTTGAATATAATCTGGAAATTTAGATTTAATCAAATTTGCTATAGTGATTAATGAAAATACATTATCATTTAATTTCTCTTTGACGAATGTGATTATATCTTTTTCTAATAGCGATAAAAATCCTTCATTAGAAAATAGATAAGAATGAAGATAAATTTTAAATCCAAGTGAAATATCCAAATCTATATCAATAGATTCATCTAATGAATTTTGAAATGTACCATATCCTAAAGTAGATATTGGTTTAAAATAAATTAATGTATTTCCATAAAGGTTATTTTGTTTTTCTCGTATCAGAAGAAAATACGTTTGTAATAATGAATATATATATTTTAAATTAAATGATGGAACTGAGTAATATTTTAAATCTAATTGAAAAGTTTCTATAGTAAGGTTTAATATCCTATCTGAAATTAAGATCGGATTCCCATATTCATCAAATTTGATATCTCCTTTATTAAATTTGATTATATAATCAGAATCAAATTGAACTAATATTTCTTCTTCTTCAGTAGAATAATTATCAAATAAAAATTCTAATCTTTCAACTGGAATTTCTTCATATGTTTTAATATCCCCACTTTCATGAAGTTTATGTAAAATCACACTATTTGTAACTTGATCGATGGTGTATTTTAAGGTACCATCATCATTTCTTTCGTATATATCTTTTGTATATGTATCATATACATTCTCATCATAAGTTTCATATTGTTTTGGATTATATGAAGCGGTTAATGTATTCTGAACTACATCTTGTAAATTATATCCAAATATTAAACTTATAGATTGTTTAGATATGGCGATATTATTATTTCCATGATAAACTCCAATTAATTCTGTATTAAATATGTCATTATCTTGCGAAATTCCTGGAACATGAATATCTTTTATAAAAAAAGAAACATTCGCTTTAGTATTAAAATTCATGTTATGTCTTCCTATATATCCAATCGAATAATCCATATTTATTAAAGATATAGTTTCTTTAGTTAAATAATAATCAGATTCCAATATTGTCGAATATACATAAAGATCACCTATAGTTTCTTCATATATTAATCGTTTACCTACCAAAGAACCTACTTTAGTTTCACATGTAAGATATACTAAAAAATCTTCTTCAGATATATTCTTAAGTTCTTCTGATTTATGTATTCCAATGGTAAATTTATATCCACCACATCCATTATTAAGATGCACTAATGTTGCATCTATGACCGATGCCTGTAGAGGTACATAAACATTTTCTTTTTCAAATAATATATCTTTAGCTTCACAAGAAATTAAATCAAAACTTATCGCTTCTGGATTAAATTTATTATTAGTAACAAATGTATGATATATATTCTTTGTATAAGTATTTTCATTTAAATCTGATATGTAATTTTCTGGAATTTTATTATTCAATGATTCCACTGCATCATCGGTTAATGGAACACTTTTATTTGTATTTTTGTTATATAAGAATATAGTATTAGGCATTATGACTATATTCCCATCTGAGAAAGATTTTATACTTTTCTTATAAAGATCTAAATCGGATATGTTTAATGATATATTCGAAGTTACTATAGGTAATTTATCTTTATTTATATCGTAAATATATTTTAAAGCATAATATACTCTTTCAGTTAAATTATCTACTTGTGTAATTACTTCAAATCCATCTTCTTGAAAATAATTTTCAATATCTAAATTTGATATTGGTACTCTATTCTTATATAGATTATAAATTACATTATTCTTTATGGTTTCAAAATCCACACTATTTTCTCCACCTAATATTTTAGAACTTATTGGAGAAAATATTATCGTTTGTAATGTCTTAAATGCATTTACATATTCCACATAAGGATCGTTATCATCTATTATAAAAGTAGCTTTTATTAATTTCGTATTAGATGTATCGATATTTATTTCTGTCTCACCTAAAGTTGAATATAACTCAATTTTTAATTTAGATGAAATTTGTTTATTTGTAAAATATATTTGAGGAATAGATAATTCTATCTCATTTTTATCTTGAAATATCTTTATAATACAAGTTGGCTTTAATGGATCATAAATCATATCTGAAAATGAATAATTAAATTCAAAATCATTTACAGTATCAAACATCCTTAGAGCATAAAATTTATTTTCAAAATTATATTTTTTGATAAATCCAATAGAATTATCTATAGTTTCTTCGATAACGAATCTTTCAAATTGATAGATTGGAATTTCAAATGATAAATATTTTATTCCTGAATATGTAAATTCTCTAAATGGAATATCATAATTTTTCAATGTATATAAAGGATTTAGATCTTCTGTATTATATCCAAGAAGAATATTATTTGTATTCTTATTTACTTTAATGAAGATATCATGATAAAGAGAGAAAAAAATATTTCCTACAGCAAATTTGGTATTTTTTGGAATAATTAATAATTTATAATGATCATTATAATCGATTGCGTTATTTACTAAAAATGATTTTATTAAAGTTATCCCAATCGTCATATTAGATGGAGATGCTTGAAAAGATAAATAATCAAAATCAGATATATGATTATAAAGGTCTTCTATAGATTGAGCTCTTTTAGAATATAAGGAATTAAATTTACATTCTATTTTTTGAACGCAATTAGAAACTATGGTAGAAAAAGATTCTAATAAGAAGCCAAATGTATTATTTGGATCAGCTACATATCCTTTATTATCTATTCGTAATTCTAAATCATCTAAAATATCCTCTTGGATTATAAGAGGATTATTATAATAATACAAATCCGTATCTGTATTGTTTATCATGATTTTGTTTTAACTCCTTTAATACTATCTAAGATATAAGAAATTGAAGAATATGGATCTTGTGTTTTTTCTTCTGGATCTATTCTCCATTCTAATTCATTAGATCCTGATGAGATATTAATAAATGGAATTCCTTTGAAATTATTATAAATTTGTTCATCTTGTGTTAATACTTCATAATTTTCAATGTATGGACAAAATCGTTTTATCCACATATTAAAATCATTTAATATAATCGGATCCATCATCTCTGGTGCATTTACCATAAATGGAATTGAAATATCATTTCCAAAATTTGATATAGGAGATGTTACGTCGTAATTTAAATACCCTCCTATTGGATATGATAAAGGAAAAGAACCAGTTGCTTTTCCCCAATATTTAATATATTTTCCTGAAGTATCTAATACAAATCTATATATAGAACAAGAATAACACATTTTTCTTTCTTCAATATACTTATTATAAGCTAAAACAATTCCACGTGTAACGAGATGAATAAATCTAAACCATATTGTGAATAAAGATAAAACAGGACTACCTTGAATATCTCTAAAATTCAAAGTTAATGTAACTGATTTTCTTAAATCATCGAAGCCTTTAGCGAAAGTAAAATTTTCACTAAAGAAACCTCCTTCAGTAGATTCTGTATTTAATACAGGATCTGGCCATCCTGACATAGTTTTTATTGTATTGGTTAATAATGGAATAAATGGTAGTTGATTATTTAATAGATTGCTATGTTCAATTATATTTGATATTTCAATTTTATTAGAAAAAATTGGATCTAACATACACCTTATATAAAAAGCTACTGTATTAGAAGATATAGTATCTATAAGAGCTAAGATTCTATCTTGTCTTAAAGAAGAAGATCTGAGATTTAAAACTGGTCTTCCTATGAATACATATCCCTGTCTTGATACATCACTTTCGATAAGTGTATTTTTAACTTTATCTATACCAGATAAATAACTTGAAAAAATATTAAATTTACTATTTCCAATCGATTTTTGGATATGTTCATTTAGAAGATCATTTAATTTTTCTATCTTATCTAAATTTAAATCAGCTCCTATATCCGAATATTCTTTATTATTATTCATATATGAATTTAACCTCTCTTTTTGTATAAAAATTATATATAATCTTTCATAAAATATTTAAAAAATCTAATAAGGAGTTTTAATATGACAATTAATATAGAAGATGTTAAGAGTATTAATGATTTTGTTGAAAAAGTTAGAACTATAAATGATCATTCAATAGATAATCTTCCACAATTTACAAAACCATGTATCATAACATCTCCAACTTTTGTACACGAAAGTATCGCAAATGAACAAATCATGATAAATTTATATGATAATCTATATAACATGTATACTGGATATATTCTTACTGCTTTAAGATTAGAATCGGCAGTTTCTGGTTCTAAAACTGTAAGAGATATTTTAAGTGGAGTTTCTTCTAATCAAATGATTAGTTCTTATGAAGATTTAAACGGTATTCATAAAAGATTTATATCTGGAAGTATAGAAGAAAAAACACAATTTATAGAATATCGTGGGAAAGAACGATTCCCAACTGGAAGAATTATTGAAGTTGAATTATCACCATCTAATCCAGAAACTAAAAAAGAAAAATTAAGTGTAAACCTTTTTATTCAATTGACTCCTAGATTTATAACAGATCATGTATTAGAACAATTTTTAGCAACAAAAATAGATTTAGGAATTAAGAAACGATGGTTTCAATACAAAGCAGAAGAGATTACTTTCTGGAAAGATTTTGTATTTCAAATAGATAGATTAAATAAATTATCAAAATCTTTATCAGAAGATAATTCTAATTCCTTAAGAGAAATGTTAAGAAATCATAATAAAAGTGTATTTCAAAGATTACTTAAATTCATCGCTTTAAATAAATCTCATAATGTTTCAAATAAGATATTTATAGTTGAAGAAAACAAAATGAAAAAATATTGTAATAATATTGGATTACGAATAGATAAATTTCCAGATAGACAGAAAATGTTTAATCGTTTGTATGGAATGATAATAGTACTAATTAATCCAATGTATAATAACGTAACTATGTATGTCAATAGTTTTAATACTCCAGTTCAATTAACTTATAATCAATTGAAAAATAGTTCATTTTCTGATAAATTATCATTGATGGATGTAATGAATGCTATGTCTCAAAATAAGATGCCATCATTTTAATCGATGATCAAAATAAAAAAAGGAGTATATATTTAAAAATGGGAAATACACAATTTAAAATTTCAAACATATTTAGTTCCATAGCAGCGTTTTTAAAAACAGAAATTAAATCTGAAATTAAATTTAGAAGTTTTAATAAACAATATCTTGCAGATATCATAAATCGTAATATAAATAATCATACATCTTTTTTATCACCAATCAGTGCTTTAAATAAAGAAGAAAGAATAACTTTATTTAGGATGATTCAAAAATCTCCAGATATAAAAAAATATCCTTATATGCTTCAATTTAGAAAATCTGTTGTCAAAAATGCATATAATCTAGAATCAGATATTCCATTTGAATCTATAATAGTTGCTAACAAAGCTTTTATATCTATAAATAAAGATCTTTTGAAAAATATAGATAAAATAATTAAAGGAAAAGAAATTGTAATCTTAGGTACAAATATATCTACATATGCATTTATGGGTATTTTAGAACAGTCTGATATATATGGGTTATATAGTCAATATCTATTAGATTTATGTATGGTATTGGTATCAAAAGTATCTGATTATCCAAAATATAGAGATAAATATCTTAAAGAGAATTTTAAATTTTTTTCTGATATAACAAATAATCTTTGTAATACTTCTATGAGATATAGTTTTTTAAAAGAGCTTGAAATTATCAATAAAAAAGGAATAGATTTTAAGATAAATGTAACTGATGAAAATACCAAAATAGATTCAATTGCTAAAGTTAGCGATTATAGCATGTTTGTTTTAAATCCATTATCTATGATACCTTTTATATTTAATATATTTAAAATGCCAGGTGAGATGTATTTGGAATATAAGCATGATAAAATAGAAAAAATCAAACAGACAAAAGAATGGTTAGAAACTCGTGTAGCTTTATTGAAGATGGAATTATCTAAACATGATAAGGATGACATAGAATATATAAAGTTAGAAAATATCGTTAGGAAATATGAAGATATAATTATAAAACAAGATCAGAAATTAAATAATTATTTAGAAGGATAAATTTTAATTATGGGCAATATCTTTGATCATGCGAATTATAAATATAGTCGTAATGAATCACAAAGAAATATAAACCAAGATTCAAATCTAATTAAAATATTTTTGAATCATAATAATAAATTAAATCCATATAAATCTTTTAAGATTAATAATTTTCAAGTATTTACATTAAGTTATCTATTAGAACAAATCGATGAATCTTTATTTATTGATATTGGTAAAGATATTCAAGCTTTTTATAATCTTTATTTTGAAAATTTATCAGAACCTCAAATACCAGATCATACATTACGACAATTTTGTTATTATAGAATAAATTCCATGATAAAAGATATATTATTTAGAGATATAACTAGAAATTTTAAGATACCATTAATTAAAATTCTAAAAATATTTAGTAGAATATTTAATGATGATATGAGAATACCATGGAATAAAAATATAATCCATAAAGATTATGTGACACAATTAAAGATAAATTTAAAATTTATTAATAATACATCATATAAATCTAATAATTCTATAGAAACATTAAAGGTAATTAGATCGCAAGTAAAAAATAGTATAGGTAATAATCAGACATATTCGATTCAGTCGATAATATGTAACATTTATTTAAGATTATTATCTTTATTCTCAATTAAGAAGCAAAAAATTACATATGAGGATTTTCAATATGGATTAAATATCACACAAATATTTTTATATCTAATAATAATCTCTAATGAGCAACATAGTTTAATTGATATTAAAAATTTAATTAATAAAGAGAAACATGAACATATTACATTTAATACAAATAATATTTCTCTATTACTGACATTGATTAGTTATAAAAATTTAGATATAACACATAAAGTATTATCTTTTTTCGACACAATCGATTCTGATATTATATTTAGAAATGATGCTATTACAAATTCTTATATTTTAATGTATAAATTTTAAATTAACAAAAAAATGTTCTTGTTCGAATTTTTAAAATTATTTATTTGAAAACAATTATAGTTTTTTTAACTAAAGGAGAATGAAAAATGGGAAATATATTTCGTGCAATGGAAGCTTTGGATAATTCAGATCTTAACAATGACACTTCTTTTGATAATATAATGTTTGATATAATTGATACAGATATAGCTTATGAAGAGTTTATTAATGCTGCCAATGATTATGATGATGCTATTGAGCTTGAAGAAGATCTGGAATCATCCGTTGAAGAGATAGAGTCTCTTATAGAAGTAATTTCTAAACATGGCATCTGTAAATCTACTATTTTAGCTGCCGATCCAACTGGAGAATTTAGGAATAGAAATATTCTACCATCGGTAGAAGATGTTAATGACGTTCCTACAAATGACGAATATGCTGAAGTTTCTATCGAAGGTCTTAAGGAAATGGCTAAGAAATTTTGGGAGACCATTAAGGAATATGTAAAGAAGATATGGGAATTTATTAAAGGTCTGTTTAGTAAAGTTATACATCTTATGCAAAGTAATATAAAATTAGCCATGAAATACAAAAAGGTATTAGACGATATATCTATCGATGATAAGAAAGCTGCTGATAAAAAGGTCATGTATTTTAAGAAGGATGCAGAAGATAAAATTGTTAATAAAAAGATTTATCATGAAGCTGGTAGTAAAATGATGATTGGAATAACAGCTATGATGGATAAAGTATCAAATGAACTTTTTGATACAAAAATCGCCGATGAGGACAAGGCTATAGCCAAAGGTATGGATCTGAAAATGAAATTACTTAAAGATGTATTGGACAAAGTTGGTGAATCTGGGGATCCTAAATTTCTCAATATGAAAGTAATATCAGAAACTGACGAAACTTATGAAATTAAAATTGAAAGTGGTGAAACAGCTTATCCGTATGATTTGGAAGAAAGATCTATTAAGAATATCAGTGTAGCAACTGATTATTATAAGAATTTATGTGAGTTGGTAATTACTGGTAAAAGAATTTCGGATATGGTTTCTTCTTTTGTGAAATCTTTTAATTCATATACGAAAAAGTTTTTGTCATATTCAGCAGCTGCTGAGAAATATATTGATAAAGAAAAAATTGAAGCTGCTAAAACAGCGGTTAAAATGGCCAAAGAAATATCTGGACTTATAGTTAAAGTACAAAAAACACTTGTATCTTGTATGACTAAATCAGATAAAGTTATGCTTACAGCAGTAGCTAAAGCAATATCTTGTCAAGTATAAATAAAGGAAAATATAAATAAATAAGATATAGAAGATACGAAGCTTTTAATTAAGCTTCGTATCTTTTTTTTTTAAAAATTTATAAAAAATATGTAAAGACAATATCGTCATTTTTTAAAGTAAAAAATAATATCAAAAAAAAGAAATAAAGATAAGGAAGATACGAAACTTTTAATTAAGCTTCGTATCTCCTATGGAAAATTATATCATTTCATTAGAAATCTTTATTGTTCTTTTTATTATTACCTCATTATCATTTTGAAGATTCTATTCTTTAAAATCTTTAGAAAAGATTTCTCTTCTAGCCATTTTAAATAATTTATTTATTTTCCTCATTTTGGATAATTTTTTATATTTTTTCATTTTTATTCTTCACTAAATAATGTATATCTAAAATATCTTAAATATATATCTAAAATATTTAATTTATCTAAAAGGCTTTTATAGCTCCTTATCATTCTTATCTAAAAAATCTCTAAAATAACTATATTTATGATATGTATGTAATTATACAGGTTAGATTAGAGAGTTTTATATAGCTATATGAAATAAGGTTATTTAAAATTATTTTAAAAAGAAATAAAGATAATAGAGATACGAAGCTTTCATTAGCTTCGTATCTTCTATATATCTCATTTATTTATTTAATGGATATTCCTTTCAAATGATTTTGAATGAATTTCCCAGAAGCTCTATCAGAAAACCAAAATGTCACAACAGATATAGTTAAATATATGATTGCGCTTATAAATTGATTTATGATAGAATAAGCTCGTTCTAAAATTATACTTTTACTTGCTTGATCCATTGAAGATATAGCAACTAAGATATCATCATTTTGACCAATCAGATTTATACATGTATAACAAATATAAACACTAGAGAGTGTATAAAAAATTGTTAATCCAGGACGTATTGATTTTTGAAATATTTCTATTATTCCTAAAAAGAAAGCCAAGATTCCTCCTAAGAATTTAAATACGAATGAAAATGATCCTGTTGAATCTATTAATTTATCTACTGTATTATATATTCTATTCTGATTTTTGAATATTAATTTCTGTCCTTCTTTATATATTTGCGCATCTTCTATACTTTCTTTCCCTTCGTATTCTGTATTTATTATTTTTATTTCTTGTTCTTTTTCCAATATCATAGCTTTTGATTCAGCATCGATTCGAGCTAATTCGTGATTCTGATCTAATTTCTTTTGTTCCATATCTAATTTTTTCATTTTAATATTCATATATCCTGTAGCTAAAGAACTGACTAATCCAGTAAGCCCGCCTAATAATGCTTCAAATGGTATTAACATTTTTTCATTTTCTCCTTTGATTTTGATATTGGTATTAATTCTCTTATATGTAATAAGAATGTTTCATTATTCATATATGATACAAATTCACTTAATCCGATTCTTGAAGATAAAACTGCTTTTTGATTTCCTAAACGTCCAGAATAATTACCAATGATTAAACATCCAGCGCTGTGTGTTTTATATCCAAGGCTTTTATCTCCTGCAAATGATCCATTATGAATCAAAATGGAAGTTCTATTAGGTACATTTAATAATCTGAAAGCACTACGATATCCTCTATATTTATGAGGTACTACGACATAATCTCCATAAGGAATACATGATATATTTGGAGTATTATCTTTCCATGGTAATTCTATTATATGTTTCTTTAATCCTTTGATATCTATTAAAACTCCACAAGTCCCTTGATCTGAAGTTTCATATCTATATAAACAAATATTAGATAAATCATTTAAATCATATTTCATATATCAAAACATCCTCCATATTATGAATAAAATATTTTTAAAGTTAAATACAAGGAGATATAATGGAAAATTCTATTGAATATTTATGTAAAGAGATATATTTAAATATCCCTTTAGAAATTTTAAATGAAGCATTTAAACCAAATGAACAATCTTTAGATGCTATTATAAAAGAAAATATAATCGTCGATATAGTCTTAAGAAGGTGTAATTTATATTCAGGTAAATTAGCTAAGATCCCTCTAAAGTCATCTTATCTAGTTAAATTAGAATCTTCAAATAATAGTTTTTTAGCAAACAATACATACGTTTATAAAATTCCACTCGAAGATAGAGAATATAGGGATATTTCTCATGTTATTGCGTTATCATATCCAATAGATTATCTCTCATCTATTTCATATTCATACAGTATGGTTAATGAACAAAAATCTATCTGTAGTATGAAAGACAGGATATTAGGATCTAATGTTAATTATGATAATATTCCAATAATACCAGTTCCAATATTAATGAAAAATAATATGATTAGACTTGAACCTAATTTTGAAACTAATATTCAATTCATATTATCTTGCTTATTGAAATATGATTCTAATTTTACTAACATATCACCAAATTCATTAAGATATCTTTCTCAATTATGTATATTAGCAACAAAATCTTTTATATATAATAAATTGATTATTCCTCTTGGTTCGGCCTACCTTGTGGGCGGCCAAGAGCTTGGAAGATTCAAAGAAATTGTTGAATCTTACGAAAACGCAAATGAAGAGTTTGAAGATAAACTGAAAAAATTTAGAGCAGCTGAGGTATTTGACAAAGATATGATGTTGGGGATGATATCTTTGATGATTTAAAGAAATATGAGATAATTAGATACGAAGCTTTTAATTAAGCTTCGTATCTTCTTATATCTATTTATTTTTTATGTATTTTAGAATATTTCAAATATATATTATTACAATAGTAGATATTAGATATTAACTTTAATTAAGGAGACATTAGAAAATGGAAAACATTAAAAAATTATTTAAAATAGTTAAAAATGGTAATCTCCCAAAAGATTTTAGTAATTGGGAGATTTGTGATGACGATAATTGGACAATAGCTCATGAAGCTGCTAAATGTGGTTACCTTCCCAAAGATTTTAATCAATGGGAAATTTGTAATAGGAATAGATGGAGTATAGCTCATATAGCTGCTAAATGTGGTTGTCTTCCCAAAGATTTCGATCGATGGGAAATTAAAAGTATTAATGGTTATTCGGTAGCTCATGAAGCTGCTGCTTATAATCATCTTCCAGATGATTTCGATAGATGGGAGATTAGAAAGAATAATGGATTAAGTGTAGCTCACACAGCTGCTAATTGTGGAACTATTCCAGATGATTTTGATAGATGGGAATTATGTGATAAAGAAGGTTGGAGTGTAGCTCATGAAGCCGCTAAGTATGATCATCTTCCAAAAGATTTTAATCAATGGGAGATTCGCGATGGTTATGGGTGGACCGTAGCTCATACAGCTGCTAAATGTGGTTGTCTTCCAAAAGATTTTAATCAATGGGAAATTCGTGATGGTTATGGGTGGACTGTAGCTCATACAGCTGCGTATTATAATCATCTTCCAAAAGATTTTAATCAATGGGAAATTTATAATGATCATGGTTGGAGCGTAGCTCATGAAGCTGCTAAGTATGATCATCTTCCAAATGATTTCAATCGATGGGATATTAAAGATGAAAAAGGCTGGAGCGTAGCTCATGTAGCTGCATTTCGTAATAAGCTCCCAGAAGGTTTTAATCAATGGAAAATTTCCAATCTTTGTGGAATAACAGTAGCTCATATAGCTGCCATAAACGGAACACTTCCCAAAAATTTTGATCAATGGGATTTAACTGATGAAAATGGAGTATCTGTAAAAGGATTGTGTAATATTCAAAAAACTTTAAATATATTTAAAAAGAGGAGATAAATAGAGATATAAGAAGATATGAAGCTTTTATTAGCTTCGTATCTTCTGTATCTTTTTATCTCTTTTATTTTTTTATTGTTAAGTTCTCATTGTATTTTTCAGGGATAGCGATATTATCCCTATTCAAAACAATAACGTCTCCATTAAAACCTTCCTGGAAAATTATATAATGATTCACAAGGAATATTTGACTTATTATATTTTCAGATATTAAATATTTAAATAATTCTAATAATCTTGATTTATGGGTTTCATCTAATGCTTTATCTATTTCGTCTATAAATAATGGATACATTAATTTATTTAATATTATCAATAATGCTAAATTAAATGATATCTTTATCATGTCTTTTTGACCAGATGATATTTTTGATATATCACTTATGTCAACATCATTTATCGTAATTGGAAATAAGAAATCTATTTGATTTGAACTTAACTCATTTAAGGTCATTGGATAAGCTGCAATTTTAGATAAGAAGAAATTACTTATTTTAATTAATTTATCTAAAAATTCTTTTGTATATTCTAATGATATTTCTCGTAATCCTTTTTCTAATAACGATAAATTATATCTATCTTTGGTAAGGTTCCTAAGAGGGATGATTACTTCATTCTTTAATCTTTCTATGATAAATTCTTGATTCTTTATGGTATTTTTTATGGTAGATAATTTATCAGATATTTGATTAAAATAAGTAGTGATATCATTTAAAAAAAGATTTAAAAATTCTTTCTTTTTTCTATATTCAACGGTGGTTAAAATATCATTTAATATATCTTTTTCTTTATTTAAATTATCTAAAATTTTCTTATATTCTAAATAAAAAATTAATTTTTTTTCTAATTTAGACTTATCAATATTTAATTTCTGAATTAAATCATATTTTTTCTTATATTCATCTTCATCTTGTTTTAATCTAATTTTAACAAAATCAGAAGATATTTTAGTAGAGGATTTCAATGAATTTAACTCATTTATTAAACTATCTTTTATATGTAGAAATTTTTCTTTTCTTATGATTTTTTCTATGATAGAAAAGATATATCTTAATTCTTTTATCAATAATAATGGTTCTGATATCAACAATTTCTTTATATTGATTTTTTCTTTTATTAATCGTTCTAAATGTGGACAAGTATTGAAGATAGATTTTAATTTAGATAATTTATTATGTAAAATATCTTGATTATTTATTTCTCTATTATATCTAATTTGTACTTTTTCTAATTTAATCATCTTCTTTTTAATGGATTTATATTTCTTTATTATATGCTCATATTCATCATCAAATTTCTCACGTCCTGAGAGATATTCTATATATAAAGAACATATATCTTTTTTACAGTCTTCAGGAACGTTAAGATTCGTATATGATTTAGATTTTTCTTTCATTTTATTTTTTTTTATATTTAAAGAATTTATATCTAAAGATAATAATCGTATGGTATTTTTTATTTTCTCCGATTTTAATTTAAATGCATTAAGCTTGGATATAGATAATATATTGGAATGTTTATATTCTCTAAAATCATTTATCCAATCTATTAATTGCTGAAGTATATTATCTTTATTTTCATATAAAGTTTTTAATATATCAATATGCAATCCGGTATTATTATTTATATTTTCTAATTTCTTTAATTCTAATAAAGTATTTTTCAAATTGGTATCTATAAGTTCCATCTTCTCGGTTTGTGTCATATGTTTTAGATGAGTTTTATATTCTTCTATCCTTGATATTAATTTATCTATATTTATACTTTCATTATTTAACGACTCATTCATTTGAGCTAATTTAATCTTTACTAAATTTATCTTATTATCTATGTTAGAATATCTTTTATTTAATCTGGTAAATGATCTTATTAGATTATCTATTTTTTCTTTATCAAATTGAATATTAGATTCTTTTTCTATCTTATTTTCCAACATGGTTTGAATCTTAATTATCCATTGTGTAGTATTTATTTTTTCTTGTTCTAATGATTTTTTTAATTTATTCAATTCAGATAATTCATTTTTCTTTATCAATTGTTCTTTTAATTTTTCTTTTCTAGAAAATAACATAGAAATATTATTATTGACTTTATTCAATTCTTTTCTAATACCTTTATGATATTCTGTAAAGATATCTATATTAACAGGATTAAGAGATAATAAAATTTGTTTTCGTTTAGATGGAATCATTTCGCATATATCTAAATCACATGATAAAATTTTTAACAATATAGGGGATATATCTAAATAAGATTCTATTAATTCTTGTTGAATATTAGCTCCTCCTCCTATATTTAATTCTTTTCCATTCTTTTTAAAACTATGAGCTTTTCCTAAAGATTTAAATTCAGAATACAATTCATAATTATCTTCATTATAAGTTAAAGATAATTTTTTCTCACCTTTCTTATTGAAATCAGATTTAACTGGTACGGTTAATTTTAATTGTTCTAATAAAGATGATTTCCCGCTTCCATTTGTTCCTATTATACATTGAATCTTATTTGCTATATTTAATTTAAATTCTTTTATATTAGATACTTTGAAACGTTTAAATTTATTCAGATAAATAGATGAAATAAATAGCATCTTATTATCATTACCTCCCTGATTTTATTAGCTTTATTATCTATGTAATAACTATATTAAAATAAAAAGATAAATAATCTAATTTTTCTTATCTTTAAAGATTTATAAACACATATCATTACTTAGATATACAAAATTTAATAATAAAATAAATATTAACCTTATTGGATAAAAAGGAGAAATGATGAATGAAAAAGGAAAAAGAAATGAAAAAATTCATGAGGATATTAAAAATAATATCACTTTTAAACAATTGCTATTTTGGTGATTTTGAAAAACCATTTGAATACAAATATTTTAATTATAAAAAATACTCATGGATATTGCCATATGTTTTCAATAATGATTTCATCGAAATTTGGTGGAATATGCAATTATTTAATGAAAAAGATTATAATGTATTAATTGTATATTGTCATAAAAGTTTTGATGTTTGGTGGAATGAAGATTTTAAAATAAATAATTGTTTTAATCTTTTACTTAAATATTGTTTTAAGAAAATAGATATTTGGTATTTACCAGAAAAACTTAATAATAAAGAAAATTCGAAATTTTTATTTCAATATACTAATATCATTACATCTAAATTAAAACATAATTATCATTGATAGATAAAATATTAATTTATTTTTAACAACTATTATTTAAGTAAAATATATTTAAAAATAAATTTGGAGATAACAAAATGACAAAATTTTTAATATCTAATGTATATTCCGATATATGTGAATTATCTGGAAAGATACAATTCAAAGTTGTTATAAATGCGATGTCTCAGGTCAATAATCAATACGAATATTATAATACATATATATTTGGATATGATTCAAGATTAATGTTAGTAGATCATTCTGAATTTGAAATAAATCATCCATCAGAAAAAAAGATAATAAATAAATTATATAATATTTTATCAAAATCTTTATGTGGATATGATAATAAGCATATTGTAAATTTTCTATGTCCAATTTGTAATAATAATACATTCGTTGATTCAAATCATTATTGTATATCTATGGATTGTATTTGTAATAATATCGAAAAAACTCTATATGAAAAGATAAATATAATCTATGGAGATATATTTGATTATGAATTATTTAAAATTTATATATATAGAAATGCTATTGATTTAAGTTTATCTAAAATTGATATATTTTCTATATTTCATAGTTTATATTATTTGAATAAAAAATTTATGAATTCTATATCTAAAGAAAATCAAAATAAAATAAATAGATTACTTAAATCTTTTTTTAATATGAAAATAAGTATATTTTTGAAGCTATGTAAATGTCCATTTGAATATATAGATATTTTAGATAATATAGATATTAATATACCATCTTTAGATAATCTATATATCTTATTATTTGGAAATCAAAATAATACATTTAATAAAGATATAGTTTCTTTATTTTACATGATCGAAGATAAGAAAATATTAAATTATTTATCCATGACATTTAATATCAATTATGGGTTTATAGATAAATATATAAGATTTAAATCATATCTTAATATTTATAATCCTATTTAGAAATATGTATTTTAGAAAATTTATAAATATATATTATTAAAATGATACATTTATGTCAGAGAAATAAACAATCTTTTTAATAAACAAAAGAGGAGAATATTAAAAAAATGGAAAAAATAAGAGATTTGTTTAAGATGGCTAAAAATGGTAATCTTCCAGAAGATTTTAATATGTGGAATCTTTGTGATGATTATGGATGGAGCGTAGCTCACGTAGCTACATTTCACAATAAACTTCTAAAAGATTTCGATAGATGGGAAATTCGTGATGAAAAAGGTTGGACCGTAGCTCACGAAGTTGTTAAAAATGGTAATCTTCCTAAAGATTTCGACAAATGGGAATTATGTGATAAAGAAGGATGGAGTGTAGCTCACGAAGCTGCACGTAATAATAATCTTCCAAAAGATTTTAATCAATGGGATATTAAAGATAAACATCATTGGAGTGTAGCTCATGAAGCTGCTCGATATAACTGCCTTCCAGAAGATTTTGATCAATGGGAAATTCGTAATGAAAAAGGCTGGAGTGTAGCTCAGGAATTTTTAACTAATATACTAGATAAGATGATAAATAGAATTGTAAGATAATAAATAGAATTGTATTCCTATGAAATTAAAAGAATATTTCCGTCCATATGGTATTAGAAAAAAGAAAGAAATTTATTTATTGATTAAGATAATTTCTTATAGAAGATACGAAGCTTTCATTAGCTTCGTATCTCTTTATCTTTATATCTTTATTTTTTTATCTTAATATCCAATTTATCTAAAAGGCTTTTATAGCTCCTTATTATTTCTATCTAAAAAATCTCTAAAATGATCATATCTACGATACATGTGTAATTATAGATTAAATAGAAATTAATCCAAAAAGAAATAAAGATAAGGAAGATACGAAGCTTAATTAAAAGCTTCGTATCTTCTATATCTCATTTATTTATATTTCTTTAAATTCATTTACAATTTCTTCTATTTCAGCGGATATTCCAGTATCACTAAGTTTATGATCAATTTCTGTAGTTATTGGAATTTGATTGTCAAAATTGGCTTCATGAAGTTTAAGCATTTCCATAATTGTTTGACAAGCTCTATAAGTAGAAGTTGATTTTTGAAGGACTGCATTAAATTCGATCGATCTCTCTTTACCTTCAACATCTCCACCAACTTCTCTCTTCACTCCAAGTTCACCACCATTATTCTTTGGCCACATACAAGTTAGAAAATATCCATCAATTATGTTCTTTGGAAGCAATGTAACATCGGGTTGGATTACTGCGATATCCATTGAGAAATATGAAAATACTAATGGATCTATTTCAGTTGAATTTAATACTGAAGATAATTTTGAATATCCGGTATTAGGATCACTCATCATAATAATCCAAGTTTCAAAAAATCTACTAACTAAATTTCCAGCTACTTCTTTAATTGTAAATGTTGGTGTTAATTGATCATATTTAGATATACCAGGCATCATAACTGGTTGTCCATTTTCCATTGTGTATCCATCTACTTCGGAAATGGTTAGATTAGGAGAAATTCCATCTACAGATTGAGCTTGACGTCCTATTAATGTAGTTAAAATCTCATTAGCATATGGGATTTCATCAAACATATCTGGCGTATGAGTTACAATAATTAATGCATTTGGAAATACTAATGGGGTGGCTGCATCAATGTTTGGAATCCTAGGTCCTACTCCAAGCTGTCCACCTTTAATAATATTACTATAAACTTGATTAGTTTTACCAGCAAAATAATCAACGTTCTTTATTAAACTATCTTTCATCGTTGGCATATTCTATTTTTCTCCTTTAATTAGCATTTTTATTCTTTATCTTCTATACGTCTAACTTTAATAGGAACATTCCAAACTCGCTTAGCTACAGAATCGTATACTTGAAGTTCAACTGTCATGGCATATCCTAATAAATTATCTTCATCTGTTTGGTAAATAGATGTATCAATCGTCATGTATTCCTTGAATATATAATACAATTTAGGATCTAATTTCTTTTTAATTCTACCACTTAGTTTAGTTACTGATTCTGATATGCCTGAGAATATAGCCCACGTTTCTCTAACTACTTGCTTTAGATAAACTAAATATGTAGCAAATAAATCACTGGACATAACACTTGTATGAAATGGATAAATGGAAATTATATCAGGATAATGAAATCTTGTCATATCATAAAATTGAGCATAATTCAATCCTGTATCCCAAGACAATTGTTTTACATCATCAGTCGAAGGTGACCAATTTATCCAATTAAATAAATCAACAGATGAATTTGGAAGACCTTTCCATTCATTCTTAATATAATCTGCATTATGATAAATCGATCTTACATACAAACTAAACAATGTAAGTGGAACTATATTCTTGTATGTAGTGGAATAATTTATATATCCACATTGTTGAAATATTGTTACTCTACAAGTTTGAGTTCCATATAAAATAGATTCGGGATGCAGTAAGGCTGCTGCTCTTAATGACGAACCAGCGGACTGATCTTCTGCCATTGTATTAGGTTCTTCATATACCGATTGAGTCGATAATATTATATTAACATCTTTCCTAATTCCAAGGAAGTTTATTAAATACATCTTCGTATCTAATTCATATCCACTATCATACAAATGATTAATTGGATATCTGGCATAATCTTTAACTTCAGGAAATACTTCTCCAGTTAGCCATAATTTTGTAAGTTCTTCTAAATTTTCATCAGAAAGAGTACCATCAGATCCATTAGTAAGATAATGAATAACGCCTTTTCTCATTAAAGCAGCATCATCATCTTCTATATCTATTTCAAGGTTATAATATGGAACTTCGTTTGTACTTTCTGCTGTAAAAATATTTACCATCCAACTAGAAGTTAATTCAGAAATCCTAGTAGTATCTTCAAGTGCTAAGATCCTTGTTCCAAGTGTATTTACATTATCTGTATATACATGAAAATTAAATGGTAGTTTATCTCGATAATTATTATTCATGATAGAAGAAAAATCTAATCTCATATTAATTGAAGTATCTATTGCAGTTGGTTTAAAAGCAAAATCATTATTACTACTATCATAAAAATCTCTTACATATATTGGAGTATCTACACCATATGGTTTATCATATATAGCAATTTTATATAATAATGCTTCATTTTCAATCATCGTATCCACATCAGTTTCTTCACTCCAATACAATTCTATTCCCATATTATTTCCAAATTTACCCATTCCATTAATCGGAGTAAACGCGAGAATTGGATATATTGTAATTGTATCAGATCCCACAACGTCAGTAGTTACATCTAATGTATTTATTTTTTCATCTGATTCAAGTGGTCTAGTTTCCCATCGTATCATCGTACCAGGCTCAGTTAATTGCTGATAAGGCTGATTAGTTTTTACAGTAATATTATAAGTCATTACGATAGATTCAGGAACATCATTCGTAAGTGTCATCGTAAATTCAACAGGTGTATCTGTAGTAACTGATGGTAATATTATATCCCATTTATAAGGATCAGTTCCATCCTGAGTTAATGTAGTTCCAACTAAATCACATGTTAATGTATGTGTAAGAACTCCCGCAGAATAACCATGAAATTGCATTTTATATGATTTTTCACCATACATGGTTTCATTATTGAAAAAATAACCATATTTATCAGGATCGTCTGTAGGTGTATTTACAAACATACACATATGAGAAGTTGTAACGTTGTTTGCAGCATCTGTGACCGTAACTGTAAAATTAACTTCTGTAGGGTTTGTTGAATAATCTGGATATGTAACATCGAAAGAAAAGTTATCTACTGTATTTTGTTCGATGACTACACTCGCATCATCACATGTTACTTCGTATGTGAGATCTTCACCTTCCGGATCTGTCGCATCTATGATAAGTTCATATGTAGTACTTTCCAAATGATGCCAATTAGACCATTGTAAACTATTGATTACAGGAAATGCATTAGCATCTATAGGAATCTTATCTCCTTCTTCAGTTAATATATATTTTCCGTTTACGTCACGTTGCCATTGTGGAATATCAGCATCCCATACATGAGCTTCTAATACCTGAGAAGCTATAACAGCATCTTCTGGCACTAATCTGGCAAAAAAAGCTGGCTGATTTTGAAGTGCCATCTTAAAAAATAAATTTGGATGTTTAAAATAATCAGAAAATTCGTCAAATGTGCCTTCTCCGATTTTTTTTACAACTTCATCATATGAGCCATATTGAATAACATTCGCTTCACCTTTTTCGGCAAATGAAAGAAATAATGGTCTATGTAAAGGTAAGTCTTGTGATACAAAAACATCTTTTTTTGATTCATCCTTTACGTTAATTACAGGATGTGGAAAATCTTGGAATCTTGCCATAATCTAACCTCGCTTTGTATATTATTTATTTAAAATGATATAGAAATACATTTTTATCTAAAAGGAGAAAATAAAATGAAAAAAAATTTGTATGATAATGATCTTTTACAGATGTCAAATATCGAAAATAATCTAAATAAATTAGTAGAATTTATAATAAAAAATCGTCAAGAAATATACATAGATACACAAAAAACTTCATCTATAACTTCTTTTCCTATGTTAAGTAAAAATTCAATAAATCTAATATATCATAAATATAAATTTTTATCTAATTTAGATTTACATTCTTTAATTTATATTTTCGATAAAGAAACTATTCCTGATATTTTGTTTTGGAAACATCTAAATGTTGATTTTTCGATAGTAAATGATATATATCCTAAAATTTCAAATACCATTTCTGTATTTCCAGAATATAATAAAAAGATTATTTATAATTTAACGGATATTCTAAATAAAGAAAGAACTAAAATTTTAAATGTAACTCAATTTCAAAAAGATATAGTCAGAGATTTATGTTCAAGATCATATAATGCTTTTGAAAATATGTGGTTAACTGGAAAATTACTTATAGACCTTGCCAATTTCTATAGTATGACTATTTCTTTCAATATTAGTAGGGTATATAATTTTTCATATCAAGAGCAAACATTATTAGCTACTATATTCTCATATTATTTCTTAACAAAATGTATCTCAAATAAGAAAGAAAAAATATCTTTTATGAATAATTTAGATTTTCTTGGAAATAGAAGTACTATTGTATCTATTGTTAATTCTATATTAGATATAATTGATGAAAACAAATACGAAGATCTTGATGATCAAAATAAACTAATAAAAATAATATATGAAATATCTCCACACAGGATTAAATCTTTAACGATTAAAACATTTAATTCTATGTGTAGGACTTTTAATCTTAATCAAATTGTATCATTACTTTCAATAGATAATCCAGGATATTGGTTATACAATATATTATCATCTATGAGTGGTGATAAGACCAATTTGTTTTTCATATTCAAGAAAATAAATTATACTAAAAAAGCTATTGTATTTTGTGATGATATTTATAATTCATCTGAATTCTTTAAATCTTTAGAAAAGACATAAAAGCTTATGATAATTCAAAATAAGAAAAAAATGATAACAAATGAATTATTAACACTCATAAAAGAAACCATATTTAATGAACCTTTTCTTGAGTTATTTAATAATGTGAAAATTCATAAGTTATCGTTAGGTACAAATTTCAATTATTTCATTAAAGGCAATACTATATTAAAACTTCCTATAGATAATAGATCTGTAGTTTTATATAAAGTAGATTTAAGTAATGTCTCTGGATTATTCTTTACAAAAGATCCTAATTTTCCGTTTAAACAAAGTGATTGGGTATCACTTAGTGATTATTGTGATGAATATGATTTAACTTTCGACATTTTCGATAATCAACATCGAATAATCCATAAATCAGCTGTAAAAATAAATACAGTAATGAGCACAAATACTCTTTATATAGCTATTGATTCTTCATTATTATATAAATTCAATTATGATTATGATGAATTATATATAAATGTATATCGTGATAGTAATGTATCAAATGTAAAAACGATATATACATATAACAATATTGATAATGATATTTCTAAGATAGATGAGATTATAACTGTTGCTGATAATCATGTTAATAAAGATGAATTATATATATACATAAATGGATATTATTATACATATAATCAATTTGTGATCTACATGAATGAGAATTATGATAATATATCTACATTAGATTTATATATAGATTTATATATAGATGAAAATGTATATTTAGCTTATACATTTGAATCTATTGATGAGTTAAAATATTATACAAATGAATCTATGAAAGAGAAATATATTTTACATCTTTTAAAAGAATTAAACCCAGATAAAAAGATGTTTACGTTTAATACGATGGATATATTTTTATTAGATACAAATACTGGATTTAAATATAATTATTTTGATAACGATTCGATATCTCAGCTTACATTTAATGATGTAAGTTTAAGTAAAGATATCGTAGATTCGATAATGGAGAATTTTACAGATAAGAAGATATATATGAAAATTAGATATTATGATAAAAATAATACTTTATATAGAAATAAACCTTTAATAGATTTATTATATTTATTCTATTCAGATGATGAAATTGTTGATATTTTATCTGAAAATCATACAGATGAAAGATTAAATTGTATTTGGGGTGGAAGTAAATTAGAAATTTCTGAATATTCAATGTCTTTATTTGATTTTCCAAAGATAACAGATGAAGATGATTTTATATCTAAGTGTGTAAATATCTTAGGATATTATAAAGTACTTGAATTAATCAATAATCTAGAATCTGAATATTCTAATTTTAATACGACAGATATTCAGATAGAAAAGTCTTTATTTTATAAAGGAGAAAATTTATATCCTTTAATAACGAAAAATGGTTTATTAGAAACTTCTTTTTCATATATTCAAAATGATAATAATATTGATGTAACATTAGGAACACAGGCTGAATTTACAGATAAATTTCATGTTAAATCATTACCTGAATTAAAAACAGATTATGAATATTTTACACCAATCTCAGGAAATGATTTATTGACGATAAATAAGACATCATCTCTTTTATTTTTAAAGGTATTTTTAGATACATCTATAGATACAGAAATGTCTGATATAGATGGAAATAAATTAAATCCAACATATTTGGAAATAGATTTATTTAATAATATTTATTTCCAATTAACAGAAACTGAAGCTGATATTCAATTACAATTTACATCGGAAGCTTATGATTCTAATTTCGTTATTTCTCATGATGATCATTTTACTTATCATATTCATAAGGAAAATATAGATTTAACAGGTATGACAGAATTTAGTTTCTTATTAAAGACAGTTTCAGATAATCCATTTTTATATATTCCTTCCATCATGGTTTTCTTAAATGGATATTATCTTTCAGAAGGTATAGATTTCTATCTAGTAGAATTTAAGAACGCAAATGGTTCAATTGGCGGATATAGATTAATGATTCAAAATATAAATCATCTTGATACTTTAAATGATGTAGATGTATATATATCATCTTTATCTAATCATGAAATTTTTAAACAAAGACATTTTAGTTATAATAATATTATTTCATGTGATAATAAATTAGATACTAATCTCATAAATATGACAATTTCTACAAATGGGAAGATAATAAATCAAGATGAATATGAAAATAGAGATACGGTTTTAATCAATTCGAATACTTATCCTGAAAGTAGTACGTATTCATTTGATATATATGCATCTAAAGCTGTTAAAGATTGGTTAATTGTAAAATCTACTACGACAGATTGTAATGGAAATATATTTACAGAAGATGAGAATTTCGATTATATAAGACAAGTTACTTTAGATCTAAGAGATATGATAGAAAATTTAGATACATTTATAAATACTATCGATTTAACATCTTCAGATGAAGAAATTTTAATAGAGATATTATCAAATTGTGATGATAATTTACCAACTAATTTCTATGAAATACATTCTCCATATGTAAATATGATATTAAAATTGATAGACGATGAAGTTATTATTATTCCACCTATTATTTATAATAGTGATAATCCTGATCCAGTTGAAATAGAAAATCTATTATCTCCATATGAATATCTTAAGATATTTGATTTGATATTAAATAGTAATTTCTTAATAAAAAAATATGTAAATATCATATTAGCTTATGATGAAGATTTAATTAATCTTGCACCAAATGGTACAAATAAAATTATTGATTATATTACAAATAATTATTTTCAAATTTGACATGACATAATATAGAAAAAATCATTAGATATCTAAAGGAGTAAATTAAATTATGAATGACATGTATTTTGTAGTTGAAACGTCATTAGTTGATGATAATAGAAAATTAAAATCATTGACTCCAGATAAAGATGGGTTTTATAAAGGAATTCCATTATGTGGCTTAGGTATGGTCACGAGAAATAATACATTTTACGATACAGATTCTTTAATAGAAAAAATCACAGATGAAAATTCCACTTTTAATAAAAGACTCAAGACTGGAGATCTTTTTGGAGAATATGGACATCCTTATGTGCCTAATTTAAATTCAGAAGAAGGTATGCAAAGGATTATGACATTACTTCCAGATAGAAAAACTATATTTTTTAAGAAAATATATAGTAAAAAAATAGAAGATTTAAATATGAATTTTGTATTTGGTGATATTAAACCAGCTGGTCCATATGGACAATATTCAGAAGAATTATTAATTGATCCTAATATGAATTTTAGTACATCTCTTAGAGCAATTACAAGCAACAAGATGATAAATAATATTAGTAATAGAAAGGTCTTATTACTGATTACATTTGACGCAGGTGTTCCAGGTGGTGGATATAAAGAAGCTTCAAAAAGATATAGGGATATTTCTAGTGAAGATTTATGTGAAATATTATCACCAGAACAATTTCTAAATCTAAAAAAAGATACTTCAATTGCATTTGAATCTTTATTAACTGAAACTGAATTAAATGATATATTAAAATGTTCCAGAATAAGTGTTGAAGGTAAAATTAGTGGATATTTTATAAATAATGAGAATTTAATATATGATGAATCTGAAGGTAAAAAGCGGAATATCCTTTCCGTTTTATTATGATAGGGAGGAAAGGAAAAAATATATATGGAAAAAGATATATTAGATTTTATTGATAAAAAAAGTAATAAAATCAATAAAGAATATAAGAAAGAATATGATAAATTTGTAGGAAGTAAAATCCTTCATTCTTCAGAATGTTTACTCATAATCGAAGATGTAGTTGATAATGCATATAAAATATACATTTTCGATATCATAAGTTGTGATATTATAGATTATCATAGACTTATAGATTTATTACATATGGTAACGAAAGACGATGAAGTTAAGATATATATTGATTCTTTTGGGGGAAGTGTACAGACTGGATGTATGATATGTGCCGCAATGGAAGATTGTAAAGCTCATATTACCACTTATGCATTAGACATGGCTTTTAGTATGGGTTCCACAATATGGGCATTTGGAGATACGTTAGAATTATTTCCTGGAGCTATCATAATGTTCCACAATATGTCAACTTTTATGTATGGTTATTTAGGTGATATAAGAACAGATTTGAAAATTAAAGAGGATATATTCGATCGTATATTAGAAATATCTATAAAGAAAGGAATATTATTACAAGAAGAAAAAGATGATATTATAAATAAGAATAAAGATATTTATATCCCTTATGAAGAAATGATTAAACGTTTAGATCGTATTAAGGAGCAATAAATAAATTATGATAATAGAAGAGTTAGAAAAAGAAATTGCATTTGATGATAAATTAATTAGTTTAGAAACTTTGACATTTGATCAAACTGATATTATAACTAACTATACTAATCTTATTAATTATCGTCAAAAACAAAAACAGATAATAAAAGAAAAATTATATTCTGACGAAAAACAATCATTAGCACCAGTTGGACAATCTTCTAAAGTGAAAGAACGTTTATTTAAAAAGTTATCTAATACAGAATATTCTTTTTATTTTGACTTTAATGTATTTTTTGATATTATATATACTGAAAAGAAAATAGCTTTTTTTAGAGATATTGTAGATTTTAAGAATTTAATAAATGAAAATTATGAGAAATTTGGATTAATTACAATTTTACATTTTTATCCATCTGTTTCCATGTCTAATTCAATGATAGATATTGGAATTTTTGATGGTATAATTGATTTTATGAAGGATGATGGATTAGAAATACATGCTCATTTTTCAAATCCATTTATGGGCTTAATAGATGTTTATTTTGCATGTAAATATGGTGATAAATTAAAGTTTTATGAAAATATTTCATCAATTAAAATGTCATTATCAGTAATAGATTCTTTTTCTGATGACATTAAAAAGTCTATGAAATCTTTTTTTAGAATAAAATTAAATACCATTATGGATAGAGGTATAATAACAGAAGAAGAATTAGAGACATTATTAGCTAATGATATCGTTGCATTAATTATAAATAATGAAGAATTAAAGAAACGAATAAAACAATAAATAAGATATATAGAAGATACGAAGCTTTCATTAGCTTCGTATCTTCTTTATTTCTTTATTTCTTTTTAGGATGATTTTCATTTGATCTGTATAATTATATATGTATCGTAGATATAATC
>Ga0164318_10000259_pt1 | contig 37263 bp, 30 predicted proteins | sample GuaBasSedimGuay9_FD_113734 | JGI IMG/M metagenome (GOLD analysis project Ga0164318, IMG submission 113734) | Subseafloor sediment microbial communities from Guaymas Basin, Gulf of California, Mexico - Guay9, Core 4571-4, 0-3 cm | ecosystem: Environmental > Aquatic > Marine > Hydrothermal vents...
CCACAACTTACGGAGTTCGAAGAACGACATAAGTTGTTCGGCCGAATTTATCCCGTCGAAGGCAGGGGAATTATCAAAGAGAATTACCCTGCATCTTCTCTGAGACGGGATTACATTAATGTTATAAAAATATTTATAAATTAGCAAATGAGGCCACAACTTACGGAGTTCGAAGAACGACATAAGTTGTTCGGCCGAATTCCTGCCTATGCTAAAACTGCGGCAGGCAAATATCCCGCTAAGCGGGATATTAATTAATTATTCTCCGAACCCTATTTACTAACGAATTTCTTAACCTTTTTAGCTAAAGTCTTCACCGTATCTGAAGGCTGAGCTCCTTTTTTAACCCAAAGGCTGTATTTCTCTAAATTTAGGTTAAGAAGCTTAGGAGTCTTGGAAGGATCCCAATAGCCTAACTGTTCAAGAAACCGGCCTTCTTTTTTGCTTCTTTTCTCATCAACTACTATCTTATAATGATACCTGTGTTTAACAGCTTTCCCCGGCTTTCTCAGCCTTATAACTAAACTCATACTTCGCCCCCTTCATTTCATAAATACTCCTATATTCAACATTATTCTCAAAACGCGGACAAAAAACCACTTATGAACGTATTAAGATACCCTAAATACAATGCCTTGTCAATAAGATTAATGCTGAATTTTCCCTACCAAGACATACCCCTCATACCCTCATACCCTCACGGGCACAGGCGGGCACAAGCGGGCACAGGCAAGATACAAACAAATCTCAATACTCAATAACTAATTACCAAACCAAACAATTCTCTCATATTCTTTGGCTACCTGCCCCGATATTTCATCGGGGTTAAAATTTAGATATTAGTTATTATCAGCCTTTGGCTGAGGTTATTGTTTCTTGTCTCTTGGTTATTTGAATTTGGTTATTGGTAATTGTCCTTTTATATGTGTTAAGAACAATTCGTGGAGTTAAACCCTTTTAGGCTGAGCAAAAATATGGAGAAGAAACTCCAAGAAATACTCAACATTCACCCCGTTAGAGAACAAAGTCTTTAAACAAAAATACTAAATTTTTAGGTAACATTGCCTTTAGATTATGGTATACTATGTTAAGTTGTTTTGAAAATCCGGGGGTGATTGGTTTCGACTCAAGGCCAGCTGGTGTAAGACGCATGCCGAGTTTGCGGGGAACTCGTAAAAAAATCCGTAAACAAATAAACGCAGCTCCCATTTACGGAGTCGCTCCTGCTTGCATCTTAAATTAAGCAGGGCTTTTAACTCCTCCTGCCTGGGGCGGGTTAAGAGTTCATCAATCAGGCTTATCCAGTCCGGGTTAGCTTTTAAAGGATTGGAGACATTTTAAAAAGCTGCGCTGAGGCATTCCTGCCGGGGGGAAAAGGTTCAGCAAAGAAAATAAACACCGGCTAAGCATGTAGATTCCTGCACTTAGTTACTTGAGGACCGGGGTTCAACTCCCCGCACCTCCACTTTCAGAATCCCACTTTCATTCCCCAGAAGAAGTTTCTTTCAGGAGAAGGGTATAAAGCCCTTACACTGCCTGATGAGTTGGTAGACGCGTATTCACAATATTTTTCATTAAACAGGTTGTTAATTCCCGCGAAAACTTCAACATTCTTCTTCTTAAAACTGAGTTTTATATTTGTTATCCAAAAACTGTCCAATTTATCAAGTTTATTGCTTAAATCATTTATTAAATAGGATTTACCCCTGTATAAAGAATCAACGAACAGGCTGAAGTTTCTGGCGAATTCGTATTTGAGAGATAAATTAAACTTTGATTTCGGAACTTCGGGAACCGTCTTTCCCGAATAGGGACCTTTTTTAAACTCCGCATCTATAAATCTGTACCCTAAAGACAAATCAATCTTATCTATAGGCTTTAAATCCAGAGAAAAGTTTATGCCTCTGCGCCGTGTCCTTCCATAGTTTGAATTGGCATAGGTTAAAGGATTATAATATATCTCATTGTTTAAGCTGAGGACAAAAAAATCCGCGCTTGCAGTGATATTTCTGTTCAGGCAGTGGTTTAATCCCCAGCTTACAGACTTAGATGTCTGGGGAAGAAGATTTTTATTAACCTGAGCGCTTGGCCAAGTAACAAGGTATTCATCAGTCTTCGGGATTCTGAACCCCCGGGAAAAATGTAAAAAAGCGTTTGTCTTCTTATTATTAAACCTGTAATTTAAGCCTCCTTCGTAGGATTCTTTATTATAATGCACGCCGTCATCTGTAGAAGAGGATGATGAAGTGTAATCAAAAGTGAATCTCTCATTCTCTATCCTTGCCCCTAAACTTAGAGAAAGGTTGTCATTCAACGATATGCTATCCTGTAAGAATACCGCGTTTGTGCTCCTGTCTATATCAGAATGGGAAGAAGAATCAGCGGATAAATCACAGCGGTAGAAATCAAGGCCCCCTATCAAATCATTCCGTAACCCTAAAATATCAGCAGTAATAAAGACTTGGGGCTTAAGAGTAAAACTGTTAATACCCTTATCGGTAACAAGCGACCAGGTTAATAAATTCTCCAAAGCGTTTTTGTTTCTGAACCCGACGTCAATTGCCGCTTTAAGATTATCGGTGAATCTGTTTTTAAGAGAAAGATTCAGGTAATCGTCTTCCATGCGGGCATTGTCTTTAGGGTACTTGGTATCCCTCCGGGTATATCCTGAACCTATATCAGTATCATATAGAGCTCCGGGCAAACCGTAACGGTAGCGGTGATGCCCGCCCTCAAAAGAAAGTACTAAACTGTCAGTCAGCTTAGAATTCATGTTTATATTCACATATTTTGAACGGTAATGGCTGTTGTCCCTGTATCCGTTTGTGGAATAATGCTCCGCGTAAGCTGAGAAGGAAAGGATAGCCGTTCCTCCCGATAAAGATATTGATTCGTCATCTAAAGAGTAACTTCCGCTTTTTATCTTCATCCCCGCTTTAAGTTTTCCTGAAGAAGGTTTCTTGGTTATTATATTTATAATTCCTCCCGAAGCATTATCTCCGTACAAAACTACTCCTCCGCCTTTAAGGACTTCAACTTTTTCTACATTATCAAGGGGTATCTGAGTCCAGTCCGCCCCGCTCATATCTATATCGTTTATTCTTCTGCCGTTGACTAAAACAAGCAGGTTCGAAGAAGCGTTATCACCAAACCCCATCAAATCCACATTAGCTTTTACACCTGTCCCATACCAGTCGCTTACGTTAATTGAAGATTCTTTTTTTAGAAAATCCAATAAAACAGACGCTCCCGTCTTCTGAATATCATTTTGGGTAAACACTTTTGCTGAATAAGAGAGAGAAGAAAGAGAGCTTCCCTCCATTCCGGAATAGGGCGTTATAACAATCTCTCCCAACTCAACATCTTTTTTTTCATCTAAGGCAAATCCTTGAAAGCTCGCCGCAACCATGAATACAGCCGCTAAAATAATATAGTTAACTACCCTTCTCATGCTTTTCTCCTTTTTCTACGGCTTAAAAATAAAAAAGCCCTTGACATCTTTGACGTCAAGGGCTGCATCCCTGATTTACTTTACCCAAAATAAATAGAAAATCTTTAGGTTACTTTCCGCGATACCCTAAAGTATAATCTTACAACAGGTGAGGTATTCTGGCTCTCCGCGCCTTAAACAAACCTTCCCGTCTTTTAAACAGTGGCTTTTTCTGCCGGAAGACTCCGGCATAAGTTTAAAACATTTACCCCATTAGAAAACAACATTCTCTAACAGGTTTTACTCTATTAGAAGACATAACTCTCTAACAAAATGCGGATTACAGCTGCGGGACAGCTGCCGGTTTACACGGCATTCCCTTAGCCTGCAAAGATGGTTAATTAAATAAAAGAGCGGCTTTAAGTTTCTTATCTTTTAATCTATCGAACAAAAACTCGTATGCGCCGAACAAGACTCCCGCGTAAACTAAATTTGATACAAGAGATATCCTGAAGAAAGGAACTGCCATAACATAACACTGAACAAGCCCGGAAAGTGTCCGCGGGTACCATCCCATAGCCCAAACTCCGAAATTGGTAATGATGAAGAACAAAAGAGATGAAATCAAAGTAAAACCCAATATCTTAGGAGCAGTCCTTCTATTTCTTAAAGCTGTCCCCAAAAAAGAAATAAGGATGATGCTGCCCCAGGTAAAAAAAACAACATTATGCAGGCCTAAAATTAAATCCGAAATGATATAGAGGGCCAAAGGCACTATCACCGCGTACCTGCGGTTTAAGTAAGCGCCAGAAAACAATGCCACCGCAGCTAAGGGGACAAAATTGGGCAGGTGCGGAATAAACCGGGAAGAAATACCTACAATAAATAAAAATAAGATTACCATAACGAAGATAAGATAACAAACCTTTATAAAGATGTCAAGTTAAAAACCCCTTTCTCTCCTAATGCGACAAAAGTGTTACGAACAGAAATGCCGCAATTGGGCCAGCAGAACCGTCCCTTTTATCGGGAATAATCAACAGTTACATTGACTTTCTTAAGCCCTTGAAAAGCACCTGAGGTTACATTTTCTACTTTTATGTCTGCTGTCATATCCCCGCTCGACTGGCTTAATGTAACAGCATTGACAGCTTGTCCTCTGCGTAATTTTTCCAAAGCCTCAATTACCCCTGATTTTGCCGTATAATAAGCCTGCATTCTTCTAATCTTATGTTCAGCCACAAAGGCCTGGTTTCCCATAAGATAAATACCGCCTAAAGCTAACAAACAGATAACAATTGTTATCCCCCAAACAATCACCAAAGCAACTGATTTCTTCATATAATTAACCTCCTCTGTATATTATACGTATTGTCAAAGCTATCTTTGTTTTGTTTTGGGTTTTGGGTTTTGTTCATTTTGAGTTTGTTTAGGATTTAGGATTTAGAATTTAGGATTTAGTGTTTCTTTCCCTTAGTCATACAGAATTAACCTCTAAAGTCAATATCTTTACCTTCATCTTTTCATAAAAGTTTTGCACAATCCATATCACGCCTTGTTTAAACTCTTACACTGCGGACAACGGGAAATTGAAACATCAGAACTTAAGAAATAGGTGTATGTGCAAATACTGCATCTGCGGATTACCTTCTTATCCATGCTGAACCGAGAATATTTCAGAGGCTCTTCCCGGAACATCCACAGTATATAAAAGAGAAGAACCCACAACAGTATTATTATCCCAATTAAATAAGAAAGGTCAACTATAAACATATTCTTTGAAGTACATTCTCGTCTATATTATTTTAGTACAATTTCAATATTTTTCCAGTAATAACACCCCTTTGAAGGAAAAATATCCTTTTTCAGCCTTAAAACAATGTCTGAACGCAAAGCAGAACTTATATGCCTTTGAGAATCCTTAATTGATATAGCTCTTCCTGCTGGAGAGATAAAAACATCAAAGCTTACCGGGCCTTTAAAAAGCACATGTTTCTGAAACATTTCCCCTGTATTTTTAAGAGTCAGGAAAGATTCAAATGAAGAACTGTTTTCGGGAATCCTAAAGGAAAAAACTCGATTATAGGGAAATTCAACCGGTGAATTCCTGTATTCACCGGGCATAGATTCTTTTTTGAACTCTGCTTTTCTGAATAAGTTGAAAGAAAAATAAGGCCTAATCTCTGAAAAGATGAAACCGTCTTTGTTTACCCCGTTAGAGAAAGCCGCCGATTTTAACCGTTGGCAAATAGTACTCAAATCTGACTCTGTTAGAAGACTTCTTTCTAATAGGGTAAAAGGACGAGGCTCTTTAACAGGATTTGCCTCGTCAAGGTTTATTCCTTTCACCTTAGAAATTAGATTAACTCTTCCGCGGTAAGATAAAAAGGTTATTGGGTATTTAGCTGATAGTACCGGCTTAAATGCCGTGAAGAAAAACAAATGGCACAGCCCGGAAAGGAACAATACAACTATAAGGCTACTTTTCCGCATTTGCCGTGGCGATATTCACATAGGTAAAGCCTAAACTTTTACATATATCCCAAATTTCTACTGCCCTGCCGAAAGACGAATTTTTGTCAGCCTTGATGAAAATTGATTTGATCTTTGATTTATTTTTTAAAAGAAAAGCCTTAATCTCTTTTAAAGTAACCACTTTACCATTGAGATAAAGGACATCTTCAGCTGAAACGGTTAAATTTACTCTTTTCACCATTATTTCACCCGAAGTTACAGTCTTAGGTAAATCAATTCTGATGCCGGGCTGGGCGATAAAATTCGACGTGAGCATAAAGAAGATGAGCAGAATAAACACCACATCTATTAAAGGAGCGATATCAAACTGTTTCAGCCCGAACTCTTCTTTAATGTGTTTTCTGAACTGCATAATCAACCCTTTCCTTTACCCCGTTAGAAATCTCCGCTATTGACATAGCAGACGCCTCTGGCGTCTTATTTCTAATGGAGTTTACCTATTTGATACGAGAGAAGAAGATTTTTCAGTTAAAACGCTGATTAATTCAGAGGTTGACTTTTCCATCTCTAAAACATGGAAATTTACTCTGTTCACAAAATAGTTGTAAGCGATGTAAGAAGGTATAGCTACTACTAAGCCGAAAGCTGTGGTAAAAAGAGCTTCATAAATACCCTTTGCCAAGTCTCCGGCGTTAACTATGCCTAAACTCGCCGCGTTCTTCTCAATGGCTGAAAAACAGTTTATTATCCCTGTTACTGTGCCTAAAAGGCCAAGCAAAGGAGAAATATGGGCTATGGTAGCTAAAAGGCCAAGGTTCTTTTCCAAACGGGGAACTTCGTATAAAGAGGTTTCATCCACCGCTTCTTTTATTATCTCTTTAGGCTGGTCATAATTCAGCAGGGCGGCTTTAAGAATATTGGTTAAAGGGATATCTTTTTCTTCACAAAGGGCAATCGCTTCTTTAACCTGAAGTTTCTTTACCAAACTGAAAAGTTTAGAAAGAAAAACCTCCGAATCAACACTTATTCTAAAGAAATAAACAAACCGGTCAATAATAATTGCCAAAGAAAACACCGAACAGACAGCGATCGGCAGCATAAGCCACCCGCCTTTTACTAATAACTGAAACATCTCGATCCTCCTCTCTTAAATTTTGCGGACTAATAATGCTAAATTCCCAAATTTGCCATTGACTATTGGCTATTTGCCATTCGCTGCTTTTGTTTAGCAATTTGACAATTTAACCATTTAACAATGTATCAATCTATTATCTATTATCTATTATCTATTTTTCTATTTTCTATTTACCACCCGCCAACCGGTCTATTTGTTCACGGGCAAATTTAGATTCTTTTACATTCAAATCAATTACTTTGGAATAAGCTTTCTTAGCGTTTTCAATCTTACCCATCCGTTCATAGAGTTTAGCAATTCTTAAATAAGCCTTGACTACAGTCTCTTTATCTTTAGGATACAGATACACTAACTTAAAGAACTTCTCCACCGCGGCATTCAGCCTGCCGGTTCTTTCCAAAGAATACCCTTCAGAAAAAAACATTTCCGGAGAACTGTATCCCGCTTTCTCAGCCAAACCATAGTTAATAAGAGCCTGGGGATAGTCCCCCTCCTCCTTATAAATACCGGCTTTCTTAAAAAGAAGAATCCCCTTTTTATCAGGAAACTTCTTTATTAAACTGTCACAAATATCCAAAGCCTTGGAATAATCTTGCTTTTGTTCCAAGATATCGGCCAATAAGAAGTTCGTTTGGATAATATCATCCGGAGACAACTTCCCGCTGAGGTTTTTCTTAATTACTTCTTCCGCCCCCTGTAAGTCTCCTTCCTGCCAGAGAATCTCCGCCAAATTCATACGGGCATTGGAAATATAACTGCTTGAAGAATAATCTTTTATTATCTTCCTGTAATAATCCTTTGCCTGGCTGTAATCGCCCTTTTCCTGGTTTATCAAAGCTAAGTAAAAAACCGATTCAGGGGCATACTTTGAATGAGGAAACCTTTTTATAAAATCTCTAAACACTGAAGCAGCTGTATTCAGTTTATCCTGATCAAAATAAATAAGCCCTTTTTCAATGGATATTTTTTCTATAAAACCTGTGCCGGACGCCTTTAGTTTCTCTGCCCGGTTAATAATCTTGACTAATTTATCGTTATCTTTCCGGCCGGCATAAATCTGCATCAACAGCAGGTATACATCTTTTAAGTATCTGCTGTCGGGAAATTTTTTAATAAACTCCTCAAGTATGCCTTTTGATTTATCCAAATGCCCTAACAAAGAATAGGATAAGGCCTGGTAATATAATGTTTCCTGAATAAATTTTGAATCAGGAAAATTGTTCATCAAAGTATTAAAAGCCATTAAGCTTCCTTCAAAATCTTCCTTCTTTAACAGGCATAACCCGATTTGAAGCTGGATATAATCCGAATAAAGGTTATTGGGGAATTTCTTAAGGACATTTTCGTAAACAGATAAAGCTCTATTTAAATCTCCGGATTCCTGGTAAACATCTCCGATATTCACCCCTGAGCTTATTTTAATAATCTCTTCTTCAGAATTGCGGGTAAGCTGCTTGAAAAAACTAATTGCTTTCTTATAATCCTCTAATTTCAGATAAGACCAGCCTAACCCGTAGAAAGCATCATCTAAGACAGCCTTGTCCGGCAGATTATCTTTGTCAGAGGCTACTTTCAGGTAAGTAGAAATAGCATCGTTAATCCGGCCTAATTCATATAAAGAATCGCCCTTGCCTATATATGCCTTATATAAATACTTGCTTTTAGGATACAATCTAATCATATCACCGAAAGAGCTGACAGCGGAATTATACTTTTTCTGGCGAAGATACAGGCTCCCCAAAGAATAAAGTTTTGAATCAGGAATACCGATTTGGAAAAAATATTTTTCTGCGGCTGAGTAATCCTTCTTCTCTAAAGAAGACCAGCCGAGGCCCTGGAGAATTGAGTTTTTCAGTTTGTAATCCTGCAGGTATTTTAAAGCCTTTAGGTAATAATCCAATGCTGAGCTGTATTCTTTTGAAGAGTAAAAAAACTCCCCCATAAAGAAATTAACATAATCCTTCTTTAAGGTATTCGGAAAATCCTTAATCCACTTTTCAGATATATCCTTAAGTTTATCGTACTTCTTATCAGAATAGAAAAAGTTAGCCAAAGCATAAAAGGAATTTTCTTTAAGCGTATCCTCAAAATCCCCGCCGATAATACTTTGGAAAATCTTCTCGGCTTTTCCGGCTTCTCCGCTGTCAATATAAACCAAGCCTAAAGAATATAGCGCCCAGCCGGAAACAGAAGATTTAGGATATTCGTTTTTTACTTTTATAAAGAACTCAGCAGCCTTGCTATACTTCTTAGCCTTACGATTTATCTCCCCCAGCCAATAAAGCCCTTCGGACAAAACATCATAATCGGAACTTTCATTTACCAAAGAGATTAACAATTTCTCTGCCTTAGCAAACTTGTTTTCATGAAACAAGCTTTTAGCTATAAACAGCTTAGCTTGCCCCGCTTTGGCGCTCTGAGGATGGGCTGATAAAAACTTGCTGAACAAATCATAAGCCGCGCTGTAAAATTTCTCATTAAAAGCTTTCTCCGCCACATAAAAATCTTCCAGCCCTTTTTCTTCCGCGTATGCCACAGTCACAGATCCGGCAAGAATAAGGAAAAAAATAGAAAGAGAAAATTTAAACTTACAATTCATAGCTTAGATTTTATTATATTATACGCTATTTTTCAATTTTTCTTTTAAAAACTTTGCTGTATATGATTTAGATTCTTTGATTACTTCTTCCGGAGAACCTTTAGCTACAAGATATCCTCCGTCATTTCCTCCTTCAGGGCCTAAATCAATCAAATAATCAGCACATTTTATGACATCAAGATTATGCTCAATAACCAAAACCGTATTGCCTTTATCTACCAGCCGCTGTAAAACCTGCAGGAGTTTCATAACATCATCAAAGTGAAGCCCGGTTGTAGGCTCATCAAGGATATACATTGTGCGGCTTCCCGGCTTCATCCTTAAATATTTGGCAATCTTCATTCTTTGGGCTTCTCCTCCGGAGAGAGTCGTAGCCGGCTGGCCAAGCTGAATATATCCCAACCCTACATCCTGGAGAGTATTAAGTATCCCCGCAATACGGGGAAGCCGGCTGAAAATACCCGCCGCTTCATTTACAGTCATAGATAAAACATCAGCTATAGAATATCCTTTGAATTTAACTTCTAAAGTGGGTTTATTAAACCTTTTTCCTCTGCATTCCTGACAATTAATGTATACGGGAGGAAGAAAATGCATATCTATTTTCTTTAAGCCTTCTCCCCGGCAGGATTCACAACGCCCTCCGGAAAGATTAAAACTAAACCTAGAAGGGGTAAACCCTCTTCTTCTTGATTCCGGAAGAAGGCTGAATAACTCCCGTATAGGCGTAAATACTCCGGTATAAGTTGCTGGATTTGAACGGGGCGTCCTGCCGATAGGAGATTGGTCAACGATAACAACTTTATCAATCAAGTCCTTGCCTTTTATCCCCGAATGAAGGCCCGGCTTTTCAACAGCTCCATAGAGAAATTTAGCCAGGGCTTTATACAATATCTCATTTACTAAAGTTGATTTCCCTGAACCTGACACTCCGGTGACCCCTACAAAGACACCTAAAGGAATCTTTACATCAATCTTTTTCAAATTAAACTGCCTGGCATTCTTAATCAAAACAAAAGGATTTTTTTTGTAATCACGCCTTTGTAAAGGTAAGGGAATATATTTTTCCCCTTTAAGGTATTTTCCGGTAAGAGTAGAAGAAGGTATTTCTTTTGAAGGCCCACTGTATACAACCCTTCCTCCTGTCTTACCGGCGCCAGGGCCTAAGTCAACAACCCAGTCAGATGCCCTGATGATACTCTCATCATGTTCTACCACGATAACGGTATTGCCTAAATCACGCAGGTGTTCAAAAATCTTAATCAGCCTGATATTATCAAATTGGTGCAGGCCAATTGTAGGTTCATCAAGTATATATATAACCCCCGCCAAAGCTGAACCGACCTGGGTAGCAAGCCTTATCCTTTGCGCTTCTCCTCCGGAAAGAGTAGAACTCAACCTGTCCAGAGTAAGATAACCTAACCCCACTTCTAAACAGAACTTCAGCCTGTTCTTTATCTCCTTAACCACATCATAGGCAATTGCTTTCTCTCTGCCAGCAAGAATAAGTTTATCAAAAAAAGCATAACTTTCACTCAAAGGCATCAGCATTATATCCCAAATACTCCTGTCTTTAATAACCACCGCTAAACTCTCTTTCTTCAATCTTTTACCCCCGCATAAAGGGCAGGGTTTCTTGCTGATATACTTAGCTATTTCGTTCTTACGGTATTCGCTGTCAGAAGTGTTAAACAGGCGTTCTAAGTTCGGAACTACCCCTTCAAACCTCCTGCCCCAGATATAAACATCCGCCCCGTAAAGAACAGCCGACTTAATATCCTTAGAAAGCTTCTTAAAAGGAGTATCAAGGCTGAACTCAAGCTCTTTAGACAAACGGGTTAAAAGACTGCGATAGTAAAAGGCCAATCCTTTGCCTCCGCATTTCCAGGCTTCAATTGCCCCTTCACGCAGGGTCTTTTCTTCATCGGGAATAATTAAATCCGGGGCAAACTCTAACTTAACACCCAGCCCCTTGCATTTTGGACATGCCCCATAGGGTGAATTGAAAGAAAAAGACCTGGGTTCAAGTTCAGAAATACCTGTCTTACACTTTGGGCAGGAGAACATAGTGTTATAAGAAAAAATTTCATCTTTGTCCTCTTCCTTAACCAAGATTTCCCCTTTTCCCAATTTAAGGCCTGATTCTACTGAATCGGAAAGGCGCATACGCGATACTTCTTTAACAAGCAGGCGGTCAATAACTACTTCAATCTCATGCTGTTTATAGCGGGCAAGGAATATATCTTCCTCTAAAGAATAAACCTTTTTATCAACCCTGACTTTGGTAAAACCGTCCTTGCGTAAACGGCCAAAAAGCTCATTAAAATTACCTTTTTTACCCCGTATCACCGGAGCAAGGAGGTTAATTCTTCTGCCCCTGAACTTCAGCAATATACTGTCAATTATTGATTGGGGGCTTTCTGATTTGACAGGAAGGCCGCACTTCCAGCAATGAGGAATCCCTATGCGCGCGTAAAGAAGGCGCAGATAATCATATATTTCAGTTTGAGTCCCGACAATAGACCTCGGAGTGCCTGAGGAAGAACGCTGTTCAATCGCGATTGCAGGAGACAATCCTTCAATATGTTCTACTTTTGGTTTTTGAAGTTTGCCTAAAAACTGGCGGGCGTAAACAGAAAGGCTTTCAACATAACGCCTCTGTCCTTCAGCGTAAATGGTATCAAAGGCTAAGGAAGATTTTCCTGAACCGGATAATCCGGTAATGACTATAAATGTATTCCGGGGAATATTTAAGTTAATATTCTTTAAATTGTGTTCTCCTGCTCCCCGAATTAATATTTCGTTATTGTTCATTGACTAAACACTTTTAAAACAGATGACAAAAAACAGAAGACAGACGACAGAAAAAAAATAACATGCGACATGAAACATAAAAACATGTAATACTGAGTTCTAAAAGCAAAACTCTTGATATTTAAGAATGTTAGGCTTTTATAATAGCAGGAAAATGAGAAAAAACCAATAAAAAGAAATTTCCGCGAAGAAAGGCCCAATTCTCCAACCGATTGGACATCAAGAGGTTATGCTCTCTACCTTAAACAGGACAAGTTATAAAAAAGCCTGTCTTAAAAGACAGGCTTTTTTAAATAATCTCTGAAGTTATATTCTACTTTTTAACTGCGTTAAAAACTCTTACCACGTTGAATCGGTCAAAAAGTTATCTTACTTTTTCTTTTTCTTTGCTACTTTTTTCTTTGCTACCTTTTTCTTTGCTACCTTTTTCTTTGCTACCTTTTTCTTTGCTGCTTTCTTAGCCATTCTCACCTCCTTTTTAAAATTAAAATTTTTTCATTTTAAAAAAGCTCAAACTTGTATTTAGATTAACAAAATTCTAAAGAGATGTCAATACCTTTTGTAAATATTTTTTATTTTTTTCTTAAGGCGGGATGAACAATCTTTATTTAAAAATTTTCTTAAAAAGTTTTCCTTCTTTGTCTTTAAGAAAATTAAGAAGCAGATCTTCTTCTTTCTTCATTTTAACGCGCTGAGATGAAGTGGAGTCGTTTAATCCCTTTAGGTGCAGAAGGCCGTGAATAATATACCTCATCAATTCCTCTGCGGAACCTGAATGGTACTTTCGTGAATTTGAAATCACCTCTTCAATAGAGATGACAATTTCGCCTGATATTTTGTCCGGGTCAAACTTATCCGGCAAGGAAAAGGAGATCACATCTGTCGGAGACTTTTTCCCAAAATATTCATTGTTAATCCGGGAAATTACCTCATTATTGGTTAAGACAATTGATATGCTTTCTTTAGGATTAAACCCCAAACGAAACAGCAATAGCCTTATTAATATTTTAAGCTGATTCTTCCGTATTAGCAGCAGGTTTTGAAGGCTGGTTATGAGAATTTTCATCTGCATCCTTAAAATAATCAACTCTGGTATGAAACATAGCATTAAGCACCCGGACAAAAACTTCCGCGGTTTTCTCTAAATCCCGCAGGGTTAAATCAGTATTATCAAGCTGGCCATCCAGAAACTTATTCATAATTGCCTGTTTGACCATTTCCTTAATCCTGGCAGGAGTAGGATCTTCTAATACCCTCGAACTTGCCTCTACAGTGTCGGCTAAATGAACTAAAGCAACCTCTTTTGAATTAGGCTTTGGCCCGGGATAGCGGTATATTTCTTCCGACCCTGAATTCTCGGGATTGATTTCTTTTGCCCGCCGGAAAAAGTAATAAACAAGAGTCGTCCCGTGATGCTGGGCAATAAAATTTATTATTTTTTTATTCAAACGATACTTCCTGGCAAGTTCAATGCCTTCTTTAACATGGTTCATAATTATCATCTTGCTCATAGACGGAGATAAATTTTTATGCCTGTCTTTATACCCTGCCAGCATTTGGTTCTCCGCGAAATATTCTGCTTTGGATATTTTACCGATGTCATGGTAATATGCCCCTGCCCTGGCTAAAAGAGAATTGGCTCCTATAGATTCAGCGGCAATTTCCGCTAAATTGGCAACAACCAGAGAATGCTGGTATGTTCCCGGAGCTTCTAAAATCATTTTTCTTAATAAAGGATGGTTAAAATCCGAAAGCTCTAAAAGAGAAATATTGCTGATGGCTCCGAATAAATATTCAAATACAGGAAGAATAATAAGAATAACTGAAGGGATTAACCCGCTGAAGAAACAGAGTTTGAAAACCTGTCCTGCTTCTGTCAGGGAAAAGCCCGGAAATAAACAAATAACTAAGATAAACTCCGCTATACCGGATAAAACTCCGGCCTGAATAACATCAAACCTCCTTCTGACATTCCTGCTTAAAAATATCCCCAGGCACCCGGAAACAAAGAAAACAAAGAAAAGCCTGAAATCATATCCCTTAATAAACCCGTTCAATAAAGAAATAGCTAAAAGATAAACCAGGCTGAATTCCCAATCGGAAAATAAGACGTTTACCAATATTACCAGAAGGAATATCAAAGAGATATAAGGTGTAACCGCGAATTCCCTGGTAAAGTACAAACAAGCAAAGCTTAAAACAAACAAAAGGCCTAAAGATAAATAATTAGGCTCTTCCTTTCTTCTCAATACTTTCAAATAGTAAAAAAGGACGAGCAATAAAAAAAAGTAACTCAGATTAACCTGTTTTAAACAAAAAACAGCCGCTGCCCCTAAGAAAAACAATACTGCTTCGGCAGCTTTAAATATGTTATTTTTTTTCGAACTTATCATAAGCTTCAATTATACGCTGGACCAGTTCATGACGGACAACATCCTGCCCTGTCAAGTTCACAAAGCCTATTTTTTTAACCGGTTTAAGTAAGGATACTGTATCAATTAAACCTAAAGGTTTCCTTCCCGGCAAATCAGACTGGGTAACATCGCCTGTAACCACCGCTTTTGAATTAAATCCCAAACGGGTTAAAAACATTTTCAACTGGTCAAGAGTGCAATTCTGGGCTTCATCCAAGATAATAAAAGCGTTATTAAGCGTCCTTCCCCTCATATAAGCTAAAGGAGCTACTTCAATTATCCCCCTCTCTAAATAGTCCTCTATCAGGTTAATTTCCAGCATATCATAAAGAGCGTCATATAAAGGCCTAAGATATGGCCCAAGTTTATCGTTTAAATTTCCCGGCAAAAAACCCAAAGATTCTCCGGCTTCAATTGCCGGACGGGTTAGAATAATCCGCTGAACGGTGTTTTTAGCCAGACTTTCAACAGCCAAAGCCATAGCCAAATAAGTCTTGCCGGTACCCGCTGGCCCGACTGAAAAAGTCAGGTCGTATTTTTTTATAGCCGCTATATACTGTTTCTGGCCCTGTGTCTGAGGATAAACAAATCTCTTTTTTGAAAAGACCTTTACTGCCTCTTTTGAGTTTCTTAAAGTATTGTTTTTACCCCCCCTGATACGCTGATTCACTATTTTTTCGCTTAAGAAATGGTTAACTCCCTGATATGAAATTCCGTTTAACAATTCCCCTGCCTGTTTTACTGATTTACTGTCTTTCCCCTTGATTAAAACTCCCCCATTTTCAATAAAGAGATTAACTCCAAGGCTATTTTCTATTAAACGCAAATTCCGGTCATACACCCCTGTGACCCCGGAAACATTATCAATCTCAACAAACTTCTCAACCATTCCAATTAACCTAAAATATCCTGTTATTCCTGAGGAATCTTCAACACCTGCCCGGTATAAAGTTTATCCGGAGACTTTAGGATATCTTTGTTTACCTCATATATCTTTATCCATCTTTTGGTAGTATTGTAAAATTTCTTTGAAATCTTCTGAAGAGTATCGTTCTTCTTAACCGTATAAAGTTTATATTCCTTATTCCTTTTTTCCTGTTTCTTAACCTGTCTGCGTAAAGGCTGAGTTTCAATCTTTTCACCCGGCTCTTTAAGAATAACCTGCTCAGAAAGGTTTTCATCAGTTTTACTCATATTATTAGCAGCTCTTTCCTGAACGACTTTCTGTAAGTTATGCCTGCCTAATTCCACTTCCAAAACCGATACTTTACGGTTAGAAGATAATTTCTTTTTAGGACCGCGGGGCTCTTTAGGAGTCCCTTTTAAATATCCCTGGTTACCGTTAACCTCCAAATCTACACGCGGTTTCTCAACAGTATAAGTCCTAACCAAGCAGCCGTAGAAAGAAAAAATCAAAACAAGCAATCCCCCAAACATCCATCTTCTAACCATCTTATCCTCCTTTATTGCTTCGCATTCTCAAAAATTTATTCTTCTTTTCAAAAACTCTAAACTTTAAAACAAATTCTAAAAGCAAACTCTAAATTCTAAACAATTTCAAATATCAAATGTTCTAAATCCTAAACTCTTCAGCCATAGGCTGATCCGCCTCAGGCGGAAAATTTTGATGCCAAAATTCTAAACATTATTTTGATTTCACATTTTGGACATTTGATATTGTTTAGCCTGCCTGCGCCAAGGTTTCCATCGGCTTCCATCGGCTTCGCCGAGAAGCGATCGCCGAGAAGAGCAGGATTTAGGGCTTAGGATTTATTTATTATTTGGCCATTCCGTCCTCTGTCTTTCCTTCCGGTATATTAACTTTCAGACCCAGTTCGTCTAACTGCCCGGGATAAATTAAAGAAGGAGCTCCGGTCAAAGGACACAAACCTTTCTGAGTCTTGGGAAAAGCAATTACCTCACGAATTGACTTGGTATTTTTTAACAAAGACACCAGGCGGTCCAACCCTAAAGCAAACCCTCCATGAGGAGGCGCTCCATAACGCAAAGCTTTAACCAAAAAGCCGAACTTCTTCTCGGCTTCATCTTTATCTATCCCGATAATACTGAATATCTTTTCCTGCATCTCCGGAGAATGTATCCTTATTGACCCGCTTCCTATCTCTTCGCCGTTTAAAACCAAATCATAGGAACGGGACTTAACCTTTGAAAGCCCTGATTCAAGCAAACTCAAGTCATCAATATCAGGAGCAGTGAAAGGATGGTGCTCCGATTCCCACCTCTTTTCTTCCTCATTGAATTTAAACAAGGGAAAAGACGTAACCCATACAAAACGGAAAGGATTATCCTCTTTTAAATCGGGCTTATCGGTTGAAAACTTATCCATTGCTTCCGCATAAGAAATCCTTTTAAAAGGAATAGGTAAATCTTTTCCAATTACTTCTTTAAATACCGCCGAAACCATATTCTCCACCAGATAATATATGTCTTCTTCATTTACAAAAGACATCTCCAAATCAAGCTGGGTAAATTCCGGCTGGCGGTCTTTTCTCAAATCCTCATCCCTGAAACAGCGGGCCACTTGATAATACCTGTCAACCCCTGAGATCATCAACAGCTGTTTAAAAAGCTGTGGGGACTGAGGTAACGCATAGAACATCGCCGGATTAAGCCTGGAAGGGACTAAAAAATCCCTCGCCCCTTCAGGCGTAGATTTTGTAAGAAAAGGAGTCTCTATTTCTAAGAAATCCTTCTTGTCTAAATAACCCCGCATAGCCTTTATTACCCTGTAACGGAAAGTCAGATTATCCAGCAGGGGCTTTCTCCTTAAATCCAAAAAACGGTAAGATAAGCGCACCTCTTCAGAGGTATCAATTGAATCCTCAATTAGAAAAGGGATATCTTCAGCTTTGTTCAGGATATCTAATTCCTCAACCGCAATCTCGACACTTCCGGTAGTTATCTTAGGATTTACAGTCCCTTTAGGCCTTAAAGAAACCTTGCCTTTAACCAAAATAACATCCTCATTTTTCAACTTCCCGGCAAGTTTACAGGCTTCTTTAGAAACAGAAGGAATAAAAACAAGCTGGGTAATACCATAACGGTCGCGGATATCAATGAATATTATTTTTCCGTGGTCACGCCGGGAATTAACCCATCCGCAAAGACAAACTTTCTTGTCTATATCTGATTCTGATAATTCCCCGCAAGAATGGCTTCTTAACATAACTGCTTCCTTAACTTTAATCCTATCAAAAGGTTAATTGCTAATAACTACAATATGTTACGTTTTCTAAAACTCTAAACACTAAACTCTAAATCCTAAACAAATCCAAAACTCAAATGTCCCAAACCCAAAACGATAATAAATATGAAACTCTTTGTTTTAGATTTTGAGTTTTCTCCATTTTGAGTTTATTTAGAGTTGGGGTTTATTATCACGTATATTAAAATTCCGGGTCAACTCTTCAATTAAACCTTCTATGTCCAGGTCTTTCTGCTCAGAACTGCGCATATATTTGAGAGGATACACATTCTTCTTTAACTCTTCTTCCCCTACAATAATTACGAATTCCGCTCCCAATTTCTGGAAATACCTTAATTGAGATTTAAGAGATTTCTTTTCAAAATCCATATCCGCGGGAATCCCTTTTTCTCTCAAAAGTTTAATCAGCTGAAATGCCTTCTCGAATACACCCTCATTAGTATAGGCCGCAAAAACAGGCTGGTTTATCTTTACCGGTTTATCTTCCAGTAAAAGAAGAATCCTATCTAACCCAACAGCAAAGCCGCAGGCAGGTTTATCCGGCCCGGAAAGTTCAGATACAAGGTTATCATAACGCCCGCCGGCAGCAACGGCATTCTGTGAACCCAATAATCCCCGGGCAGTAAATTCAAAGACAGTCTGAGTATAGTAATCAAGCCCTCTTACCAAAGACGGAACAATCCGGTAACTTATATTCAGAGAATTAAGCTCTTTGCATACATTATCAAAATAGGACCTGCATTCGTTACATAGGTAAGAATGGTTTAAATTGAGAGACTTTACTATGTTCCGGCAGGAATCTTTTTTGCAGTCAAGTATCCGAAGGACATTCGCATAAAGCCTGCGTTTACAGTCATCGCATAAACTGTTTTTGAAAGGTTCTATCTTTGAAAAAAGGGTATTTTTCAACTTATCCTGGTCATTCTTACAGCCTAAACTGTTAATTTCCAAACGATAATCTTTAACTCCCAATCCAAAATTTTTTAAAAGAATATCCGCTAAGCTAATAGTCTCCGCGTCAAGAAAAGGGGATTTTATTCCCAATACTTCCGCCCCGATATGATTAAACTGACGCAGCCTGCCTCTTTGAGGCCTTTCCCCTCTAAACATCGGGCCGATATAAAAAAGCTTAACCAGCCTTTGGAAATATAACCTATGTTCTATATATGCCCTGACAACCTGGGCTGTCCCTTCAGGCCTAAGGCATAAGCCTTCTTTGCCCTCAATCTTGAATATCTGCTTCTCTACTATCTCGGTATTACTGCCCAATCCCCGGATAAATATTGCCTGGTTCTCAAGCACAGGCAGGCGAATCTCAGAATACCCGTAACGTTTAAAAATCTTGCGGGCAAGATTCTCAATAATATTGACTTTTTCTGACTCTTCAGGAAGCAAATCTTTTACTCCCCGGACAAGGCGGTATTTTACTAAAGCCATAATCCTATTATTTTGGGACCACCGCAAAATCAAGCACAGATAGCATTATGCGGCAGTGCTTATTTTATCTTATTTTTCATCTCTAACCCCGGCTTGAATACCACAACTTTACGTCCAGGAATAGGAATAGGCTGATTGATACGAGGATTACGCCCAATACGTTTTCTGCGTATTTTTACTTTAAAGACCCCAAAATTACGGATTTCAATCTTGTTTCCTTTAATCAAGGAATCAAGCAAGCTGTCAAAAACTTTATGAACTACTTGTTTAACAACAACTTGTTTTATCCCTGTCTCCTCTGAAATCTTTAAAACAATTTCTTTCTTAGTCATACTGACTCCTTCCTTTAATCTATGGTATTGTCAAAACTATCTTTGTTTTCTAAACCTTAAAACAAATCCAAAATCCCAATATTACCAATACTACCAAACAAATCCCAATTTCAAAATCCAAACATAAGAAGAATTAATGTTTCCCCTCTTTTGGATTTGGGATTTGGAGTTTATTTTGAATTTTGTAGTATTTGAATTTAGGATTCCCTCCCCCCTGCCCGAATTTTTTCATAGAACATTTGACAGCATCTTTTTTTCTAACATATTTTGTTGTTACTCATTGATTTATAGGAAGTTAGGATGTTTTATATCATTATATCAGTTCAATGTCAAGGAAAAGTTGCCTTTCCCTAAAATCTTTGAAAGCCGGTTAAATAAAGCCTTTCCGGGAAGAACGAAAAAGCCCTGGTCAGGCTTTATTTTTACAAATTTAAGTTCCGGGTTCCGAAAATGAAAAAACACCGGTGTTTTCCCAGGATAATCCTTGATGCTTTTTCTAAGTTCCTTAATTAACCCCGGGTCCGTATCCTGAACATAGATATTCACCGCCTTAACCCAGGAATAAATATCGGCTAAAGGTGTTATTCTCGAAACCAAAAGTTTAGATCCTCCCTCTTTTAAGCTCATTCTGCCCTGCACAGCTACGATATTCCCTTTATAAAGCAAAGACTTAACTTCTTCAAAGGCTTTCGGAAAAACAACACCTTCAATAACAGCGGTCTCATCCTCTATTAAAAAGAATGCCATCATTGCTTTTGTTTTCTTGGTAGTGGTAAGTGTTACTTTATTTATCAATCCGGCAATTACAGGTTCCAAATTCCTTCTAAATATATCAGAGAGACTCGATATGCTTGTCAATTTAGCTGTTTCAATAATACCCCTGTAACTTTCCAAAGGATGGCCGGTAACATAAAAACCCAGTAAATCTTTCTCAAACTGAAGCAGTTGCTGAAGAGGCCATTCTTCTATATCGGGAAAGTCAATGGCTTTTTTATCCATACAGGCTAAGAGAGAATCATCATCAAACATAGAAATCTGAGAAGAAGATTTTTCTCTTGCCAGCCTCAAAGAAAACTCCATAGCCTTCGGAAGAACTGCCACCATCTGAGAACGCCTGCCGAAACTGTCCATAGCGCCGCATTTTATTAAACTCTCTAAAACTCTTTTGTTAACCGCTTTTGAATCCAGCCGCGAACAAAAATCAAAAATGTCTTTGAAGTTTCCTCTTTCCTTCCTCTCTTCAATAATTTTCTTAACCGCGGATTCTCCGATATTCTTAACCGCCAGGAAGCCGAAACGAATGCTTTTCCTGCCTACAACCGTAAAATCAGCAAAACTTTCATTTATGTCCGGAGGCAGGATATCTATATTCATCCTCTTTATCTCATTGATATACCCAACCAGTTTATCGGTATTGTCTTTTTCTGAACTAAGCAGGGCCGTCATAAATTCCACAGGGTAATTAGATTTCAGAAAAGCCGTCCGGTAGGATATCAAAGCATAGGCGGTAGAATGGCTTTTGTTAAAACCATACCCTGAAAAATATTCCATTAAATTAAAAATCTTTTCCGCCGATGATTCCGAAATATTATTCTTTACACAGCCGTCAATAAAATGTTTCCTTTGCTCCTCCATAACCTCAGATATCTTCTTGCCCATAGCCCTGCGCAGTAAATCCGCGTCAGCTGAGCTGAATCCGGCAAGGCTTACAGCTATCTGCATAACCTGTTCCTGAAAGAGTATTATCCCATAAGTATCTTTGAGTATCGGCTTAAGTTGAGGAGATAAATAAACAGCTGATTTTTTGCCGTGTTTTATCTGAATAAAGTCATCCAGCATTCCGCTTCCTATAGGACCCGGGCGGTAAAGAGCTAAGATAGCTATTAAATCCTCAAATCTTTCAGGAACTATCTTCTTTAAAAGCTCTTTCATCCCTGAACTCTCAAGCTGGAAAATACCATCAGTCAAACCTTTGGCTAAAAGGTTGTATGTTCTTTTGTCGGCCAGGGATATTTTATCTATATCAATTTCTTTATTCCGAGTGCGTTTAATTATTTTCAAAGACCGTTCTATAACAGTAAGGGTCCTTAACCCTAAAAAATCCATTTTTAAAAGCCCTATCTTTTCTACCGACTTCATATCAAAACCCGTCACTACCTGGCCGTCAGAGGTTTTAAACAAAGGAAGATAATCGGTTAAGTCCCGGTCGCTGATAACTACACCCGCGGCATGAACAGAAGCATGGCGGGACAATCCTTCTAAATAAAAAGCGGTATTTATAAGCTCTTTAATTTTGGGCTCTGTATCATAAATAAGTTTTAATTCCGGATTAACCGACAAAGCTTTCTTTAAAGTCATCCCGCTTTCCTGGGGAATGAGTTTAGCAATTTTATCTACCTCAGAATAGGCTAAATCCATAACCCTGCCCACATCACGGATCACCGCCCTTGAAAGCATTGTTCCAAAAGTAATAATCTGGGCGACACGGCTTGCTCCATATTTACCTGAAACATAATCTAAAACCTGAAGCCGTTTCTCATAACAAAAATCAATATCAATATCAGGCATCGTAATTCTTTGAGGGTTAAGAAACCGTTCAAAAATAAGGTTGTATTTTAAAGGGTCAATATCCGTTATCTTAAGTAAATAACTCACAACACTCCCTGCTGCCGATCCTCTGCCCGGCCCTACCGGTATATCATTATCTCTGGCATATTTGATTAAATCCCATACAATCAGGAAATAGCTTGAGAAGCCCGTCTTCTTTATTACCTCCAACTCTCTATCCAGCCTTTCTTCTATTTCCCTACTTGGATCAGGATACCTTTTAGAGAGGTTCTTCCGGCAAAGATCCTCCAAAAAACTATGCGGGTCCACAGAATCAGGTAAAGGAAAATTAGGCAGGCGTAAATGTGAAAAATCAAAATTGAAGTTGCATTTATCGGCAATCTCTACAGTATTCCTTATAGCTGAAGGAAGATCTTTAAATAATTCTTTCATCTCATCCGCAGACCTAAGATAAAACTGGTTGCTGTTAAATCTCATCCGCTTAGGGTCCGAAAGAGTAGTTTGAGTCTGCACACAAAGCAAAACATCATGAGCGAATGATTCGTTACTATTAATATAATGAACATCATTGGTAGCGACTAAAGGAATATCAAACTCTTTGGATATCTTTACTATCTGCCGGTTAACTTTATCCTGTTCTTTCAGCCCGTTTGACATTATTTCCAAATAGAAATTCCCTTTACCGAATATATTAAGGTAATCATCAGCAGACTTTAAGGCCATACTCATATTATCTTTTATTATATACCGGGGGATTTCTCCCTTAAGGCAGGCCGATAAACAAATCATCCCTTCATGAAATTGATAAAGCAGTTCCTTGTCAATCCTGGGTTTATAATAAAAACCCTCTAAATACCCTTTGCTTACAATTTTGACTAAGTTCTTATAACCCTGCTGGTTTTTTGCTAAAAGGATGACATGATAAGGAGAGTTCTCCCTACTGCGGGGATTCTTATCAAAACGGGAACCCGGAGCGATATAACACTCCGCGCCTATAATGGGCTTTATGCCGTATTTCAAACAAAGGTTATAAAACTCTACCGCGCCAAAGAGATTGCCGTGGTCAGTCATAGCTAAAGCCGGAAACTTTAGATCTTTGGACTTTTTAACTAACCGCGGCAAATGGCATAACCCGTCAAGAAGGCTATATTGAGTATGAACATGTAAATGGACAAACTCCGCATGTTCCATATTTATTTATAATCTACTTTCCCATTCCTACTCTCTGAACAACCTGAAAGATTTTACCTTCAGTCTGGATTGAAGGAGCGATAATTATTTCCACAAAGTGCATTTCTTTAATACTACTTACGCCTAAACACCCCATTGAAGTAGCTAAAGCTCCCATAAGGTTTTGAGACCCGTCATCAACAACTGCCGGCCCGAAAAGAATCTGCTCTAATGTCCCGGATATGCCTACTTCAACCCTTGTACCCCGGGGAAGATTGGAATGAGACGTAGCCATGCCCCAGTGGAACCCCTTGCCCGGAGCTTCTTTTGCTCTGGCTAAACTTGACCCGATCATAACCGCATCCGCGCCGCAGGCAAAAGCTTTACATACATCTCCGCCTGTACGCATTCCTCCATCGGTAATTATAGGGACATACCTCCCTGTCTTCTGGTAATAAAAATCCCTCGCGGTCGCGGCATCAACAGTCGCGGTCACCTGAGGAACGCCTATTCCTAAAACCCCCCGGGTAGTACAGGCGGCACCGGGTCCTACACCAATCAATAACCCCGAACACCCGGTTTCTAAGAGGTCTAAAGTGACATCGTAGGTAACACAATTACCTATCATAACCGGGATATTTCTTTCTCTGCAGAATTTTGAAAGGTCAAGGGGTTTATATTTTGATGACATATGCGCCCGGGTTGTAACTGTAGACTGAACTACAAAAGCATCAACACCGGCCTCTTCGGCTAAAGAAGCAAACCTTTCAGCATTTTTAGGGATACAGCTCACACAGGCAAATCCCCCCTTTGCTTTTATCTCACTCACCCGTTTAGAAATTAGATTTTCCTTAATTGGGGCAGTATAAACCTTCTGAATTAAATTTGTGGCTTCTTTAGGTTTAGCTTCAGCTATTTCGGCTAATATCTCATTAGGCTTATCATACCGGGTCTGCACCCCGTCTAAATTTAAGACTGCTATCCCTCCCAACCTTGACATCTCTACGGCAAAAGTAACATCAACAACTCCGTCCATCGCCGCGGCAATTATTGGTATATTGAATTTCTTCCCCGAGAAATTCCAGGAAGAATCAACCCCTTCAGTATCACAGGTAATATTTCCCGGAACCAAAGCTATCTCATCAAACCCGTAACAGCGGCGCGCGCGCCTTTCTTTACCTATCCACTCTGCCATTTCTAACCTCCTTAATTAAAAAACTGTGTTATCAAAACTCTTCAGCCATAGGCTGATTCTAAACAAATCCTGAAAGCAAACTCTAAATCCTAAACTCTAAACATCCTAAACAAATTCTAAATCCTAATTTCAAATGTTCTAAACTTTATTTTAGGCTTTGAGTTTTCTTCATTTTGAGTTTATTTAGCCTTCCTGCGCTAAGGCTCCGGTAGGCAAGGGTTTAGGGTTTTTATCCTTCCAGCTATAGTCTCTAACAAACAGGATACAAACCTATTCCTTAAAGGACAGGTTACAAACCTATTCCTTAAAGGACAGGTTACAAACCTATTCCTTAAAGGACAGGTTACAAACCTGTCCCTACTTGTTTATTCCTTTTCTACTATCATTTACCCCGTTAGAGATTAAATATTCCGGCTGTCTACGGCCGTCTAAAGACGGCCTATCTCTAACGGGGTTTACTATTTCTTTGCAAATTAGGGAATAATTCATCATCCCCGGCATCTCTATTTTCAGAGGAACCCGGTCAGGGGCATCTCTAAGCCAAAGGCGAAAAGGATACGGATCCCCTTCAAAAACAAAGGCAGAAAACTTCCCCGCGCCGGTATCAACAATTTCTTTGCCTTTAAAGTTCAAATTAAATTTCTTCGTAGGCAAATTTACAGAAACATCTTTAACCCCAAAATAATCGGCTAAAGTCCGGTAATAATAACTTATCAATATCGCGTTATCTATTGAAGAATCCTTATTTATACTCATTTTCTTAGAAAGAAAAGCTCCTTTCTTTACTATCTTTATCTTATAATTATTCTGGTCATACACTTCTTCTATATTTGTATCAAAGTTTGCCGGTTTCTTAATTTTCCTTATAACTTTCACGGGCAGGAAACTATTCTTGTCAGCAAAGATCTGTTCAAAGTCTTTGAAATAGGAAGTACGGGTATCAAAAGTAATAAGATAAACTTTTATCTTCCCAATCTCTTTTTCTCCCTGAAAAACCAATTCTGCCCGGCCCAACTTCACTTTTCCGTAATACACCGAATAGATTATTTTCTCCCCGGGAAGAAAAGGAAGGTCATCTCTTCCATTATCTGCTAAAGCCAAAGGGGCTGAATAATCAGCATCCCGGCCATCAAAAGCTGAACGCCTTACAATACAAAAACATATACCCGATAAAATTATTAAGCTAAATACTACAGTAATAGTTACTTTAAGTAGTTTTTTCATTAGTTTCTATTTCTATGAGCTTATACTCTTACTCAACAACCCATCATAACGCTGTTGCATAATAGCAACATCGCCTGATTACAGCGATATCCTTATACCCTTACGGGCACAGGTTAGAAAATGATTGCAACGATAAAAAGCTAATATTTTCAATCATTGTAATCTTATATTAATCTCTGCAATCAGGGACTGTTGCATTTTACCTGTGCCCGTAAGGATACAACAGTCCCATCATTAAAACCCATAATTTAGCATAAATACAGGATTTTTCAACAAAAAAAGGCCTTCCGGAAATAAATCCGAAAGGCCTTCTTTTTTCTCTCAAGGCCCTGTAGCGTAACAGCGCCTAATTCCAACAATTTAAAAAAGAGTTTACAACGACTAACTCCGGCTTGACATCGAGAAAATCTCTGAAATCTGTATTTAATCTAAGGAATCAGGGACTGTTGTGTTTTACAACAGTCCCCTCAAATCTTCCGCTTAGTACATTCCTCCGGGCATCCCGCCTTGAGGCATACCTCCGCCTACAGGAGGAGTACTTTCCTTCTCCGGTTTATCAACAATAACACACTCAGTTGTAAGAAGCAAAGAAGATATAGAAGCAGCATTCTCCAAAGCTGTCCTGGTAACTTTCACCGGATCCATAACTCCGTCTTCAACCATATCGGTAATTTTGTTCTTAGCCACATCAAATCCGATATTCGACTTCTCATTCTTAATCTTCTCGACAATAACCGACCCTTCAAGCCCGCCGTTCTCGACTAACTGGCGAATAGGCTCTTCAATCGCCCTCTGGATAATCTTAGCCCCGATTTTTTCATCACCAGTAAGCTTGATTTTCTCTAAAGCAGGGGCAGCCCTCAGTAAAGCCACTCCTCCTCCGGGGACTATTCCTTCTTCCACTGCCGCTCTGGTAGCATGCAGGGCATCTTCTACCCTGGCTTTCTTTTCTTTCATCTCTGTCTCAGTGGCAGCGCCTACATTAATAACCGCTACCCCTCCGGCAAGTTTTGCCAACCGTTCCTGAAGTTTCTCTTTATCGTAATCTGAATCGCTGTCTTCAATCTGCCGGCGGATCTGCTTAATTCTCGCTTCAATATCCTGAGTCTTTCCTGAACCTTCAATTACTGTTGTATTCTCTTTATCAATCCGGACTCTTTTTGCCCTTCCTAAATCCTCTAATCCAATATTTTCCAATTTGAGGCCCAAGTCTTCAGTAACGGCTTTTCCTCCGGTAAGAATAGCTATATCTTCCATCATAGCTTTTCTTCTGTCTCCGTAACCGGGAGCTTTCACCGCGCAGCAGGATAAAGTTCCCCGTATCTTATTCACAACCAAAGTAGCCAGCGCTTCTCCTTCAACATCTTCAGCTATTACAAGTAAAGGCTTTCCCGAACGGGCAATTTTTTCCAATAGAGAAAGCATATCCTTAAGGTTTGATATCTTCTTTTCATAAATAAGGATATAAGGATCTTCTAAAAGGCACTGCATCTTATCAGTATCAGAAACAAAATAGGGAGACAAATACCCCTGGTCAAACTGCATACCTTCAACAACATCCAAAGCTGTAGATGTAGATTTCGCCTCTTCAACAGTAATAACTCCGTCTTTTCCCACTTTTTCCATAGCATCAGAAATAAGGTCTCCAATATTACTGTCCGAATTAGCGGCAACAGTAGCTACCTGGGCAATCTCTTTCTTATCCTTTACCAATTTGGAAATACTTCTAAGTTCTCCTACCACAACTTCAGCGGCTTTATCAATACCTCTCTTCAATGCCATAGGGTTGGCTCCCGCGGCAACATTCTTTAACCCTTCCTTAAAAATAATCTCAGTCAAGACTGTAGCGGTAGTTGTCCCGTCACCGGCATTATCAGAAGTCTTATCGGCGACTTCTTTAACTAACTGAGCGCCTATATTCTCAAAAGCATCCTCTAACTCCACTTCTTTGGCAACTGTCACCCCGTCTTTGGTAATTGTGGGCGAGCCGAACTTCTTTTCAATAACAACATTTCTCCCTTTGGGGCCTAAAGTTACTTTGACTGCTTTAGACAAAACTTCAACCCCTTTCAAAATCTTCTTTCTGGCTTCCTCATCAAACAAAAGTTCTTTTGCCATGTTTAACCTCCTGGTTATTTAATAATTGCTAATATATCATCCTCACGTAAAATGAGATACTTACTTCCATCCTTATCGCTTATTTCTGTCCCGGAATACTTTCCGTATAAAACTTTGTCGCCTACCTTAACTTCTAAAGGAACCACTTTCTCTCCTTCACGCCGTCCGCTTCCTACTGCCACAATTTTGCCTTCCTGAGGTTTCTCCTTCGCAGTATCAGGAATAACAATACCTCCCTTTGTCTTCTCCTCAGCTTCCAAAGGCTCAACTAACAACCTGTCTCCTAACGGTTGAATACTCATACACACCTCCTTGAGTAATTTTTAAAATTAATAATAAATATCTGACCGATCCCCTTACAAATCAAACCTTTTCTTCTAAATTAGCAAGCTCAGCATTAGAGTGCTAACTATTCTACTTAAAAAGATTATTTGGTCAAGAATTTTTTTTAATTTTTTTTTAATTTTTTGGGATTCCCGCGGCAAGTAAACTAAGGCCTTTCAAAGACAAGTCAGTATCTGTATAATCAACTCCGGCTATGCTTTTGATAATAAGAGAACTGTCTCCTCCGGTAAGGACCACCTTAAAATTCCCCTTGGTCACATTCTTACGGAAATGCTTTATTAGTCCGCCGATTAAAAAGCTATAGCCAAAAACAATGCCCGAGTTTATACATTCACCGGTAGTCTTCCCCCTTAAGCTGTTTGTCCTTCTAAGTAAAACTTTACCCGGCAACAAGGCGCAATTATTCAAAAGGGAATTAAGAGACAACCTCACCCCGGGAAAAATCATTCCTCCCTGATACTCATTTCTTTTTGAAATAAAATCAAAAGTCAAGGCGGTCCCTAAATCCACGACTATCCGGACATTCTTATAAAGCCGGCTTACAGCATAAACATTCAAAAGCCTGTCCTGCCCGACTTCAGAAGGAAATTTGTAAAGGTTTTTTACGGGAATAGAAATATTTTCCCCGCATTCAAAAACTTTTACATTACTTTTCTTCAAGGCCCTAACCGCCCTAAAAGAAAACTTAGGGAAAACCGAACACATGACAGATTTAGAAACTGAATATTTCCTGACAATTTTAGACAAGCTAAGAATGAACTCCGCGTGTTTGACTCTATCCCTAAAAACAATCTTTCCTCTTTTGGAAACAGCAAAATGCACATTTGTATTCCCTGCATCAATAAGAAGAAATGTTTTTGAGGTCATATCTTTACTCTTTACCCAATTAGAAAACTCTGTTCTCTAACAGTGTTCACTTATTTTTCTATTCAAATTCAATATAACCATAATATCGCATATATGCGCGGTTCAAGATCAGTCAGATTGACTGATTAGAAACGGATTAATGTTGTATCCCCCAAATTCACAACATTGACCTTTTAATCAGGAGTCTGTACGGGCGGCATAGGATAAAAGAGATAATCACCTTCCCCTGCTGATTCAAATCCAATCATACTTTGGGTATTAAAACTAACCCCCATAGAAACATTCTGGCCTTCACTAATCACCATAGGAGTAGGAAACGATACTGTGCTTATCAGATCATCGCCGCTGATAACCAGAGTTTCTCCAAACGACCCCTGGGCCTCAGCAGGAACCTGAAAAGATACTGCTTCATACTCAGCAGCATTGGTAGCAGCTTTATAGAAAACAGGATTAGTACCCGCGGTCCCATTCTGTGTAGAAGTATAATAGGTAACTCCCAAATATAACCCCTAGCCTTTAATTGTTATGGTCCGGGAGAGAGTGTTTCTAACATAACGGTATGTCCCTGACGGGATAGAAGAATTAGAAGCATAACTGCCTATTTGAGCGCCCACTCTTCCTGAAGCAATGTTAAAAGACCGGCTTCCCTCTCCTATTGTAACCCAGTTAGAACCATCTTGAGAAATCTCTATCTTTTTTATAGTAATAGTATACGTACCATTTACCTCACTGCCGGCATTGCCATAAAAAGTAGGATTTGGCTGGGCAGCGTAAGTCACTACTGTTACCAAAAATATACAAATCATAAACAAACAGATCTTTCTTGCCAAATTCATTCTTAATCCTCCTTTAATTAGCCCTCTTTATCTCAACTGTAACTCCTCCTACTTTACTTTCACTCCATTTCTCTACCACAATATCATAATTTCTCTCTACGGGTATTAAAGCCTGCTTGGTTAGATCTTTTTCAGGGAAAGGCTTATCTGAAAGTTTGAAAGCTTCTTTAAAATCTGATAACTTATCAAAAGCAATATTGAAACGCGCTCCCCCTCCATATTCCAAGGATCCTTTGTTATCATCCCAGGTATAAAATTCTAAAGTAACAGATTTACTCAATTTTGCCTCTAAGCGAGACTTCCAGCCGCACTTATCGCTGAATCTGGTAAAATTATACCAAAATCCTGAAGCATATACTTTAAGCCAAGGCAAATAAGGAATTGGCGCACCTAATTCAAAATCCGCACCGTTAGCCACCCGTTCATAAGTTGTAGATGCGGTTATATCTTCTACAATCCTTGTAGGAGTTACCCGAAAATACCCATTAAGCCGAGCCTCAATAATCTGGCCTAAAGCCTCAAATCCTACCCCTATCCTCCCATGCTCATGTAAATCTTGGTAATCACCAAAAAGATTTATTCCTAAAAGAAGATTTTCTCTTACAAGTTTTCTATATCCTATCCCGACATTATAAGTTAAATCCCCTCCCCTTAGAGAAATACGCGGCTGGTAGAAAAACGTCTCAATCTTATCATCGGATTGGTACAACGGCTGGACAGTTTGAAAATAAAAAGTGGGTTTTTTATCAGATTCATACTGCGCGGACAACTCTACCCTCTCAAGCCACTGAGGGATATCTTTAGCGAAAGACGGCTCTAAAAAGGATAAAACCCCTCCAAAGAATATCCCCAATGCAATAAATAATTTATTTGACACACCCATATCTCCACCTCCTCCTATTAGGCCGATTTACTTCTCCTGCTAAAATCTTATCAAAGAATAACATTCGGTCAATAAAAAATTAGCATATGTAATGTCAAGATTTATTCGGGACTCAGAGGACAAATTAGCTAATCTCTGCATAACCCCGAAAGGTAAGCGATCTAATATTAATCAGATTGTCCGATTAGAAGCTAATTAAGTATTGTGTCCCCCGAATTACAACAAGGAACTGAGCTCCTTTATCTTATCCCTTAAGACTGCCGCTTTCTCAAAATGGAGGTTTTTAGCTTCAATGAGCATCTCTTTTTGAATCCGGCTGATTAGTTCTCTCAATTTATGGGAATCAAAATCTTCGCCGGTAACTTCTTGGGTTATAGCCTCGGCTTTTAAATAGGCCTCAATTCCTTCACGGATGGATTTCTCCACACTTTGGGGGGTGATATTATTATCCTTGTTGAATTTTAACTGCTGTTTTCTTCTTCTTAAACTCTCATCAATCGCCTTACGCATAGAATCGGTAACCCTGTCGGCATACATTATTACTTTCCCCTCAATATTGCGGGCAGCCCTGCCGGAAACCTGTATCAAAGATGTAGAAGACCTTAGAAACCCTTCTTTATCAGCATCAAGAATAGCCACCAGAGACACTTCCGGAAGGTCTAACCCTTCCCTTAACAGGTTAACTCCTATTAAACAGTCAAACTCTTTTTTCCTCAATTTAGTAAGCAGAACCGTCCTGTCAATAGTATCAATATCCGAATGGAGGTATTCAGCTTTAATATCTTCATCTTTTAAATAATAGGCTAAGTCTTCAGCCATCCGCTTAGTCAGCGTAGTAACCAAAGTCCTCTGCCCTTTCTCCGCCCTGTTTCTTATTTCTGAAATCAGGTCATCTATCTGGTTTCTCACCGGCCTAACTTCAACTTCAGGGTCAATTAGTCCGGTAGGCCTTATAATCTGTTCAACAACATTGTTTTTAGAAAGGGCAAGCTCAAATTCCGCGGGTGTAGCTGAAATAAATATGCCCTGGTTAATTCCGCCCATAAACTCCTCAAACTTTAACGGCCGGTTATCCAAACATGAAGGCAGCCTGAACCCGTGCTCTACCAGAGTTTCTTTTCTCGCCTTATCCTGATTATACATCGCTTTCAGCTGGGGTATTGTTACATGAGATTCATCTATTACTGTTATAAAATCATCCGGAAAATAGTCTATCAGACAGTAAGGCCTGCTCCCGGGCTCTCTTTGAGAAAGGTGGCGGGAATAATTTTCAATACCGTGGCACCACCCGCATTCTTCAAGCATCTCTAAATCATAAAGAGTCCTTTTCTGAAGCCTCTCCGCCTCAAGATTTTCTCCTTTCTTTTGCAGGGCTTTAACCCTGTCATTCAATTCCCAAAGAATACTACTCTTTGCCGGCCCGATGCTGTCCTTAGATGCTAAAAAGTGCTTAGCCGGATACAAAGCAGTCTTATCAGCCTCAGATATCCTTCGGCAGGAAACAGGGTCAATTTCAGAAATACCTTCTATTTTATTCTCCGAAAAATTAATTCTCAAAGCGGTATTCTTATACGCGGGATAAATATCTATGCTTTCTCCTCTTACCCGAAACATCCCTCTCTGAAAAGAGAAATCGTTGCGTTCATACTGGAGCTCTATAAGCCTGCCATACAAATCCTCCTGTTCTATTTCCTGTCCCTTATTGAGGTATAAGACCAGGCCTTTGTAATCCGAAGGAGATCCGAGATTATAGATACAGGAAACAGAAGCTACAACAATCACATCCCGCCTGGACATTAAAGAACTGGTAGCCGATAACCTAAGACAGTCCAAGCGTTCATTAACCGCGGCATCTTTTTCAATATAAGTATCCGTTTTGGGTATATAGGCCTCAGGCTGGTAATAATCATAGTAACTCACAAAATATTCCACCGCGTTAGAAGGAAAAAACTCCTTGAACTCCGAATAAAGCTGAGCGGCTAAAGTCTTATTATGCGAAATCACCAGTACCGGACGATTAATTTCAGCAATCATACAGGCCAAAGTAAACGTCTTGCCTGAACCGGTAACCCCTAAAAGAGTCTGAAACTTTTTACCCTGCCTTATATTCCCAGCCAGTCCGGAAATAGCCGAAGGCTGGTCTCCTTTAGGTTTCAAGACAGTCTCAAGGCAAAATCTCTTATCCATCGTATTGTCAAAAGTTTAATAACCAAACACCAAGCTGCAAGAGACAAATAATTACCAATACTCAATAAACAATCACCAAACAAAAAAGTTTGAATATTTGAATTTGCTTATTGGTTATTGTTTGGTTATTGTTTCTTGCCTGTGCCCGCCTGTGCCCGTGAGGGTATGAAGGTATGAGGGTATGAGAGTATATCTTGGTTATCTTAGTTCCTCATCCTTCATATAAAGAAATATTTCTTTAAAATCAATGAAAATAAAGGGAACAGTTCTATTTTCTTTGGAAATCGGTTATATTATTTTTAAGGAAATATCCTTGGATTGCAAAGAATGGGTAAGGCTTCCTACAGAAATAAAATCAACCCCTGTTTTGGCAAAGGAATTGACATTATTGATGTTCACTCTGCCGGAAGATTCCAATTTTATCTTTGGGAAAAAGCGGTCGCGGAAAACAACAGCTTCTCTGACTCTTGTAGGGATAAAATTATCCAAAAGTATTACATCGGGACCACACCTGCAGACGACCTTGAATTCATCTATATTCTCAACCTCAACTTCTATCTTCTTATCTATCTTGTCCCTCATTTTTTTGATAACTATCTTTAATTTATCTTCTTTAATTTTCCCCGAAGCTTTTATCTTAGCGGCGGCCATATGGTTTTCCTTAACCATAACCTCATGCCAGAGCCCTAACCGGTGATTAACCCCTCTCCCTGTCCTGACCGCGTATTTCTGAAGGCCTCGAAGGCAGGGTATTGTTTTACGGGTATCTAATACCTTAACTCCGTACTTTTCAGCTATCCTAACGAAATCATAGGTTTTAGAAGCAATTCCGCTCAAATGCATAAGAAAATTTAAAGCTACCCTTTCGGCCTTCAGGACAGAAACCCCTTTTCCCCGAATCTCGGCAATACAGGCCCCTTTAGAGATAACATCTCCGTCTTTTTTTAGTTTCCTAAACTTAACCTTGCTGTCAACCTGCTCAAAAACTTCCCTGCATACATCTATACCGCATAAAACCAGCTTTTCTTTAGCCTTTATCTCAGCTTTTATAACTGATTTTGGAGAAACAACATACTCAGTAGTTATATCCTTATGCCCAATATCTTCTTCCAAAGCTAATTTTATTATCTTTTTAGTCTTTGCGTCAATTACCATTTTATTTTCTCCAGCCTTTCTTTCTCCTGAAGAGATACTTTTAACTTGCTTTTTGTTTCTTCTACAACTTTTGCCGGGGCTTTATCGGTAAAATTACTGTTTTTAAGTTTCTTCTCCTGAATAGATATAAACGAAGAAAGCCTGTTAATTCTTTCTGATACAGGATTCTTCCCGCTGCCAATATCAGGGGCATCTTTCCTGCTAATTCCTATATCATAAACCGGAGTGGTGATAGAAATAAATCCCTCTTTTAAGGCGCTTCCTTTAACCTCTATAAAAGACCTGGACAAAAAGTCAATCCAAGGCTTGTTTTCTTTGACAATTTCAAGCGCCTTTAGGTTGTTAGAAAAAACCGCGACTCCCAATTTCTGAGACAGGCCTAAATCTTTCTTAAACCTTCGGACAGCCAGGACAAGATCTCTAAGGTTTATAAAATCCTGAGGGATTTCTTTCGGGACAAAAGACACATTCTTTAATTCCGGCCAGTCAGAAACCATTATACTACTTTTTCCGCCTTTACTGTTTATTTTTTGCCAAATCTCTTCAGTAATAAACGGCATGACAGGATGAAGAAGACGGAGGAAATTATCCAATATAAACACTAAAAGGGTATTCTTAACAGGGCTTTTCTCTATCTTGCTGATTTCAATATACCAATCGCAGAACTTGTGCCGGAAAAAGTCATAAACCTGCCTTGCCGCGTCATCAATACCGCGCTTATCAAGATTGGAAGAAACTCCTTCTGTCAAGAGATTCAGCTCGGAAAGAATCCATTTATCGCTTAAAGAAAGTTGTTTCTCCGAAAAAGAAGATAAATCCGGAGAACTTCCTTCGCGAACATCAAGGATATAGCGGGAAGCGTTCCATATCTTATTGGCAAAGTTCCTGCCTAAAAGAAACTTGTCTTCCGAAAGATACACATCGCTTCCGGCAGAAGCCAGCATCATTAAAGAAAACCTGAGGGCGTCCGCTCCGAACTTCTCAATAATATCTACCGGATCAATAACATTCCCCAAAGACTTTGACATCTTCACGCCCTTAATATCGCGCACTGTCCCGTGAATAACCACATCCTTAAACGGGATATCCCTCATAAATTCCAAACCTGACATAACCATTCTGGCAACCCAAAAGAATAGGATTTCAGAACCGGTCACCAAAACATCCGTAGGATAGAAATAATCGAGGTCTTCTTTATCGAATCCTTTTCCCTTCAATTCTCTTGCCTTAAACGGCCAGCCGAAAGAAGCGAACGGCCAAAGCCAGGAAGAAAACCAGGTATCCAAAACGTCTTCGTCCTGAACAATCTTGTCCGACCCGCAATAAGGGCATTTCTCAGGCCTTTCTTCAGAAACGATTATTCCTTCATTGATTTTTGATTCCCGGCAGCTCTCACAATAATAAACCGGCAGTCGGTGGCCCCACCATATCTGGCGGGATATACACCAGTCTTCTATATTCTCCATCCAGTTAAGGTAAACTTTCTTCCAGCGTTCGGGAGAAAAAGTGATTTTCCCTTCAGCAACCGCCTTCAATGCCGGCTCAGACAGAGGTTTCATCTTCACAAACCACTGTTCCGACAGCTTAGGCTCAATCATTGTCCCGCAGCGGTAACAGTAACCCGCGCTGAGCTTGTAAGGCTCCTCTTTTTCCAAAAGGTTGTTTTCGGAAAGATAAGATAAAAGCTTCTTACGGGCCGCAAACCTGTCCATTCCCTGAAACTCTCCGGCAAAGCTGTTTAAAACCGCGTCTCCGTCCATTATGTTTATGAACTCTAAATTGTGGCGTTTTCCCATATAAAAGTCATTCTTATCATGCGCCGGAGTAACTTTGACAACCCCGGTCCCGAAATCAGGGTCAACAAAATCATCAAAGATAACCTTCAGTTTCCGGTTCATTACCGGAAGAATAACCTGATAATCCTTTAAATAGGCATACCGTTTATCTTTAGGATTAACAGCTACCGCAGTATCTCCCAACATCGTCTCAGGCCTGGTAGTAGCTACGACGATATAACTTTTAAGCTGATTTTCTTTAACTTTAGTATTTTCTTTAGGAATTAGCGGATACCTAAGATAATAAAGCTTACTGTCAGTTTCTTTATGCGGGGCTTCTTCATCAGACAAGGCTGTTTTACAACGCGGACACCAGTTAATTATATAATTACCTTTATAAACCAACCCCTTATTGTAAAGATGGACAAAGGCTTTTCTCACCGCGTCAGAATACCCCCGGTCCATTGTAAACCTCAGCCTTCGCCAGTCACAGCTCGCACCCAGGCGTTTAAGCTGGTTTATAATGGTAGAGCCGAATTCTTCTTTCCACAGCCAGAGGCGCTTAACAAATTCTTCTCTGCCAATATCTTCCTTTCTCAAAGAATCCTTAGCCAGCCTGCGTTCAACCACGTTCTGGGTGGCAATGCCGGCATGGTCCGTCCCCGGCATCCACAAAGAAGAATATCCCTGCATACGTTTATACCGGATAAGGGTATCCTGAATAGTGTTATTCAAGGCGTGCCCCATATGAAGGATACCGGTAACATTGGGAGGCGGGATAACTACCGAAAACGGGCCTTTCCCTTTTCCTCTCTCGGCATTGAAAAACCCGTTTTCCTGCCAGAAATTATACCATTTACCCTCTGTCTCTTTGGAATCATACTGCGTTTTCATAAGAAAATACTTTACAATACAACTTATTGTATGTCAAGGTTATTTGAAAAAACCGTGCAAAAAATGAACTACCTCGCAGCAAGCTGCGAGGTATCAAAAACTTTTCCAAAAAAGGAAACGCAGCAAGCCGCGGGGAATTAAACCATAGATCCTTCGACTCCCTTCGGCCGCTCAGGATCAATTC